>Ga0123354_10008074_pt1 | contig 15969 bp, 8 predicted proteins | sample TergutLab28metaG_2_FD_97872 | JGI IMG/M metagenome (GOLD analysis project Ga0123354, IMG submission 97872) | Labiotermes labralis P4 segment gut microbial communities from Petit-Saut dam, French Guiana - Lab288 P4 | ecosystem: Host-associated > Arthropoda: Insects > Digestive system > Gut ...
AACACCAACACGCATCGAACCAGAGCAATACAACCCATGAAATAACTCAACAAATAAGTCGCAAGCTCCTGAGGATGGATGTATTAACATTCGAAACATGTTGAGCATTAAATAATGAAATAAAACAGCAAGTGACATCAAGTTGGTCTCTCTCTTTATTCAACTATCAAGATGATGCACGGTCCAGTAAACATAAAATGCATTTGTGTGTTTTGTATGTATCACAGAACAAACAACAATTAATTTCCCTCCACAAAATAAACGATTGGTTCAATTTATATTGTTCATTCCGTCCATTACTGATAGCAGACTGACATTAAACCAACAACATTCACGAAATTGTTCCTTACATATTTATATGGAATGCTTTTACTGGGCAGTAGGAACTGGATCTTGACACATGTAACTTCGACTTTAAATGGCAGTGCAATGGCTCAGGTGGTTTGTGGCTGGCCCTCACTGAGGCAGCCCATGTTCGATCCCAGGTCAGTCTATGTGAGATTTGTGGAGGACAAAGTGGCACTGAGACAAGTTTCTCTCCCTGTACTTCGGTTTTCCCTTGTCCATATCATTCCACTAATGCTCCATACTGATCTCCATCTACATGCTGCTGTTACCAGAAGGACAAAACGGGCGAAACCTGGGAACCTTAAAAAAAGCAATGTTCTTTCAGAAATCAGGGAGCAGTGGATAGGAACGTACTTTCACTTTGTCTTTAAAGGGTCAAGTAAACACGATTACACCATGACCAACAACATAAACATAAAGACTCTAAATTTGGGTTAATAATATTTGAGCATTTGTGTGCTAACATTGCTAACTGCGAATTCCTATCTTAAGGTTATGTACTGCCCCGTCGAATTTGTATCTCGATGTAGGCCTATCTCACGTTAAACCACAATTAAGAAATTAATGTTTCTACACCGCTTCTGCTGTTGTCATATGCGGTTGTCTAATGATTCTTGATTCCATTTGTCTTAAATATTGTCTTATACCAATCCCGAGTTGCTCGGCCAAGTATCTGATCCTTGAAAACGGCACAAGAAAAAGCTGTTTTTTTTTCGACAATGTATCGCTAAACATGTAGAACTTATTTTTACAGAAGTAGAGATGAATTTCGTTACACGCTCACGAGACTAAAGCTGTAATAAATTATTTTTAGCAACAGAAATATTTCAAGACTCGGGGGAGGCGTTGGGGAAGTTTGTCTGCGTAAGGACGTCCGGACTGTCAGTGGTGTCTGTTCCGTCTTCAGCACATTACAGTCTTCTACCGTATATCGCAGTCAACCGGAAAGTATTATAGCGATGTGTTAAAGAGACACTGGGTTCAAATCTCGGACCCGAGACCGGCTATAGTGACTAAAGTGTGTCGCGGTTTTACGGAGCCAACAAAGGCAAATTAAGGGATAGAATCCCAAAACAGGCCCACGTTCGATTAATTTCACACACTCTCAAATTAATGATTCATTAATCACCATCTCCATCGATACTACACACTCCGATTCACTGGAGGTATTATTAAACAACCTATGTGTTATTTTATTCCAAAATGTTGTTCTGATATTATCACAATTTATTCTTCTTAAAAATTACTTGAAAGGTCAACATTTAATCTATGTCTTATGCTATCTTCCTTAATATGTTTTCAATTTATATGAGCCATTAGGTCGAAACATGTCGCATAACTAAATATACAGACTTTTCTTCTATGTAGATGTTTTTGTGCTGAGGGTGGTGATAGGTGCGGGCACTGTAAACGCGGTGATGAAGCTTTGGGTTTCATAAAATGCTGGGAATTTTTTGACTAGCTGAGAACGGGTTAGCTTCTCAAAAAGGCTGTGCTCCGTGACATAAGTCAGTGAGTGACTGAGTGACAGTAAGTAAGTAAATAAATAAGTAAATTAGTAAGTAAGTAAATAAGTAAGTAGAAATGTATATTTTTTGTGACGACTATTTATTTTACCTGTCCATAGCAGCAAATAATGTTTAACTACGCAACATAAAATACTAGTCGGAATCCTCTTTATCCAGTTTTTCAAAAAGATCAACATATTTCGAGAATATAAATTCATTTTCATATTTAACACAATTACTGTTAAACCTCAATAGTTATGACAACTACGAAGCGGACCCCATCGGCTCGAAAGATGTCGGCCCGTTTGATAGGCTTAATGAAGAGGATTCTTAATTGTAGTGGATGATATTTGACTGAGAATTTAGTAATATAAAGACAAGTCTTTAAAAGAGAATATATAAACACATAATAGCATTGGTACGTTCAGTATAATTGAAACTACATGAGATATGAATTCAGAACACCCAGAAGTACAGGGGCACCGGAGGGGCGCGTTCAGATTCCGAAATCGTACAACGGTTTCCTTAAATGCAGACATGTATCTTGTTTATGGTTTGTTTAACGAAGATATCAGACGCTAAGATGATATAGGCCTAACTAAGAACGGTGATATATTCGTATTACAATTATGTCCTACAATTTGACGATAAGGCACAAACACATAGGTATTTAGCTCTGTTGCTTATTTCTAGTTCGATCCTATTGATAGCATTAAATTATGTGTGTGGTTATTTAACGTATCACAGACCGGAATCCGATGTGTTCCAATGACTTCGTTTCCCCAAAATTTTCTGGAACCTTCCTACCAGATCTTTTTAAAGTAAACTTTAAAAGCAACGGCGATAAAGCATCTCCTTGTTTCAGACCATTTTGAACAGGAAGTACAACATGACAGAGGTTGACCTGTATGGACTTTACTGTAGATTAGGTACAGAAAGATTTATGATAGCTAAACTAATTTCATGGAACTAACGAATTCCGTGATAATGCCGTACAGTATAATATTTCTTTTCTGATTCGCAGATTTATTTGGGTCTGTGTGAATTTATCATAGATTCAGACGTATTAAATTATTTGCATAATTTTGTAGCGTATTCGATGACCACTCGTCCTAAAACAGACACACCTGTGCTTTTCACAGTCCCGCCCTGCCAGTCTAATTCTCCTAATTTGCTTCACGCACCTCCTCGAGTTCTATGACTTAGTCAGAAGGGACACTTGTACCTTGGCCTCTGTGCAAACAGAGCGCATGATCATACGATTACAATATCCAAAATTATGTTCTCCTCCTATGTACTGATTAATTAGTCCATGGATGATCGGAAGCGATTAAAAAATCGCGCTGTTTACCTGCAGTCAGTCCACACTCTTATATAACACGTCTCACAGTGGTTCATTTATATTAAATAAAATCAGGTTTAAATTCATAAACGACAATCGGAAATCGATAGGCACTACCATAACATGTGTTACTATCGTCCTGAAATAACCATGCACGTGTCATTCACGGTGATTCTCTTTTGGCAAGATCGCGTGACATTCTGCTGTTAAAACGATCCGAACTGCTGAATAATTCAAGAAGCTTGGTCCGTTTTCTGAGACATTTATTATCAAATACTAAAACACTCGACATTTCTTCTCCCTAACACACTGCATAAATAGCAAGGTTTCTGAAATACCACAGCGTCTGCTTATGCAATTCATGACCACTGTAAAACGAGTACATTTTCTTTAAAAGTTTTAAAAATGTCGTCCACGTTATACAGTTATTGTAGAAGTGTTTTTTTCTGAACTACGAAATGAATAGGGATCTAGCAGTTTAGATTATCGACACGGACATGTGAAAGACCAATAAAGCAGTTACAGAAACAGGGACACTATGATGACGCCTAATATCGAATTATGCCGGACACATAACGTACGTAGCCTATATTCCAAACCTGAAAACTATGCGGCATGTGGCCGCGAACAGTCACCAAGCACTCTGTCGTGGCTATGCGTTCTTTCCATGATGGGCGCAGACAGCAAGAGAGTGTCTTCTGTCGTCCGAATGCTTCGTACTCCGAATTTTGTAATAGAATTGGGAAACAGCGTTGGTTCAAGGTGATTTTTGTCCCTCGGAACTTCACGTGATGTTAGGACTACGAGGCCGAGAGTCCTAACGTCCAAGATACCAAAGATCTACATACACGACTCTTGTACTAATCACATCTGAAATACAACACGCAAGTTGAAATAACATTGCAAAAATAGGTGGCAAATAAGAAAAATTAAACAAAATTTCACAACATACAGGGATATAAACACGTACAAAACGAATAATAATTTTACGGTCTTCTGTGCCCTAGAGTAGAAGAGTGTTCGGGTTTTCGGAAGGACGAACTACCTCAATCCTAAGGAGGACTGATGTAGGCAGTACGGTAATCCGAAACGTCGAAACACTCATCTACTATACGGCGAGCAAATGCAAAAGAAGAATATCAACTGAACAATAACCGCCGTGAAGATCAGAAAAACTGATAATATGAATGGACTACAAATCATACGCAGCACTTAATTTGGTATTGGAGGAAGTCTTTATATAAAATTCATTCTTGTATAGTAATACGGAACATGAGTTCATGGACCATAAATGCCGAAAATTCTTACTGAAGTTATTGGAAAATAGTAAAATAAGAAATACTAATTAATACACAATGTTCTACTGTACAAGGCACAAGTTAGTGACACCGTATATTTATGGTGCTACACGCCATCTCATGGTGGCCGACGCGATCTAAACCCACGACGGTGTGTACTTCACACATAACTAAAAAACGAGACGGTACGTTAAGTACTTTTTAACACGTCCTCTAACAGCGTTTCTGAAAAATAACATAGCCTAAAACTCTTCGCTGCAAACACCATGACAGCATATGTGCAAATGGAGGAATAGCTCCATCCGTTTTTAATCTCGGCACTGGATGGAGATGAAAGGTTTCACGTTCACTGTGAATGGGCCATCGGGGATGAGTTTCCGGTACACATTAAGCAGAAGGGTGAGGTCACAAGTCTTGCAACTCATATATTACACAATAAGTATATTTAAGTAACACACCAACAAATGCACCTATACAGTCTTTAATAAGCTAAAATTGTATTTTAATGTAAATTTTAGATTATTAAAGACTATATATGTGCATTTGTTGGAGTGTTACTTAAATAAACTACAAAATGCACGGTGCATCGGTAAAGACACGGCATAAGTGTTCTAGATTTGAGGTCTGCGGATGAAATGACAAAAGCCGAAAACAAACACGCTATCAATGAAGTGCTCTTTATTGATGGAACAATGGTCTATTGACCGAACATGGGGTTTGGCTGTCCTGTGATACACACAAACATGCAACAGTGTGACAAGAATCTACATTTAATGATGTCCGGCGGATATCGCTCTGGTTTGTGCCCATACAAATTCAAACACATTTTAAATGAAGTTCAAATATAGGTTTCAACACAAGACAGACAATGTACACGTAACGTAACATTAAGGCACGTTCGCATAACCACTGTTGCAGTGGAAAAGCAATAGGTATTAAGTACTGTGAATGTGTCTAGCCTTATTTATCCAGCACGCAAAGCGGATGCGAAGTATTTCTTGTAGTCTGTGGCCTGTCTGCACAAAATATTTCCGCATTATCTCATAAACGGCACGATTCTTGGGAAGATATCTATGGAACGTAAAATGTGCGTTACGCTTTTTTCTCTATAACTTTCGCCCGAAACATTTCTCATGCTAAGAAAAATTCCTCCAGATATCACAAAGTTACATAGGTCTTCACATAAAGTATTCATCGTTCTTGTCAAATTTTAAATCAAGCTCCAGAATTTTCTCGACAGATTTTCGAAAATCCCGAAATATCAAATGTAATGAAAATCCGTCTGGTGGGACCCGAGTTTGTTGCATACGCATGGACAGATATGAAGTAGCTAAAAGCCGCTTTTCGCAATTCCGTAAAGGCGCGTAAAAACGAGTTCTGAATGAAAACGTTTTTCTCTTTAAGTGCCATACTCAGCAACAAAAATGAATTCCACTTGTTCATGTATGTGTCTGTCTTCCTCTCGAGGTCAGCTGTCACCCTAATGAATATCTACAAAAACTCAGTACGCTACTGGGTTGAGTTATAATTTTACCTGAGTATTCGTAGTGATATAGAACTTCATTTATCACGTGAAGTGCTAATAGAATGAGGGTGCTTGAGAAGAGAGTGCTCAGGAGAAAATCTGGACTCAAAAATACAAGAAGTGAAAGGAAAATAGAGAGAAACTGCACAGGAAAATACGTCATGATTTTTAATCTTTGCTTATTACTGTCACAATGATCAAGGAAAAGAAGTGAGGGGTATGTAGCATACATGGGGAAGATGACAAAATCAGATGGACGTTTGGTGGGGATACCAGAAAGGAAGACACAGTTAACTGGTAGGATAACATTAAGATAAATTTTGGATAAAAGTATGACGTAGTTAAATTCAACTGGCTCGGGGCCGACGATAGGCTGTTGCAAAATTTTGGGTTCTGTAGAAAGCGGAGAATTTATCTACCAGCTGAGCAACCAACAGTTTCTCAAGAAGCACCGTACGCCGTAATGTTAGTGCCGGACAAAAAAGGCTGTAATTCAGGAAGCAAAATATCGACAATTCAATGAGTTACAGATAGACTGACCTTAAGAATCTGCCAAGATTATGACGTGCAAAGTTTGTGGGGAAAGAAAGTTCGAGGGTTTCTTAATTTCTTATTTTAACACAGTAGGATAAATGACAGCAGGCTGTGACACTCCGCATCTATAAAACTTGTGTCAACTATGGAGTGCTTTTCACGAAATTACACTAGATTACACGTACTTCAACAAAACTGTTTGCATGCTAACACTAGATAAACAGATCTATACTAGAGGGAACACAGACCGTGACATTATACCGTGTGTTACGATAACAAGTAACAACACAACTTACACATACACGAGGGAATCGCTCAAGTCGTGGTTTTCTTAACCAAATCAAATTCAGAACGTCTTGGGCGGACGCATAAGTTAATTCGTAGGAATCTAATTATCATATTGATTGTGATAAAGAATCAAAACAAAAAATTACTTGAAGGAATTAGACGATATTTGGTGGACAAACCTGCTAGAATAATTGTGTGGATTTGAAAACATTCAAGCTGATTAATCTTGCTTACAAAAAGATGTATGTGCGTGATTTTGTTTCTCACTAAATACAGAACGACAGCAAACCAAAAACTGTCTCAAGTAAGTTAAAAGTTACAGAGTATACTTAAATAGGCATTTCGTGTCATGTGCGTATCTTTTGTACAAATAGTCAAATGGTTTCTTTTTAAGCGTGTCCTCAAGGTGAAAATTACAACAACAAAAAGCGCTTACACTGACTGCGCCGAACGAGTGTGTCCGTCTGGTGTCATGTAACAGGTCAAGAGCCACCGAACTGAGGTAACAATAAGAACCACCGACATTACGCAAGTAGCCAGCTTTAAAGAGAATATATATGAATGTCGTTCGTTTCCCAAAATAATATGCTAAAAAAATATAGTATTCTACCAAATGAACTTGCTTAAACACGGTTAAGACAAATATCTACACGACAAAAAAAGGCGAGGCTCACCCTATAACATGCCAAAATGTCATATTTATGTATGTGGGTCCATTCAGTTTTAGGTATACACACACACACACACACATATATATATATATATATATATATATATATAGTCGTGCACACACAAACAAACACACACACACACACACACACACACACACACAGACAAACGATTTATCTCCGAACCTATTTTCACATGCCGAATTGCAATGATCCAATAGTTATCACCACCACATCGAAAGTCAACGAAACTTCTCACATGGCTGCACGTCTTTAAATTTACACTCTACAAAAAAACATTATTATAGGAACCACACCCTCCAAACACTTGTACGTATACGTTTAAAATTACACGATATTATTTCAACGTTTGGACTACCAAAATTTCTCCGTATTTATTGACTTTATTTAAGACTTAGGCCATCATTTAATGGAAAACGTAGAGTCAGCCATTTTGCGTCCACCTTCCATAGTAGGAGCCATTTTACTTTCACCTCCTAAACTGCTGAGCGAGCAACTTACTTTTGAATATCTAAGGCCGGTTATTTCGAATGTTGGTGTCTCAGAGTGCTAGTGACAAGCACACAACATGTAGCTAGACAGTCTGAAAGCTACACGCTGCTTAGGTTTTCAGTTAGTTGTTAGTTGGTTGGTGGTGTGTTCAATGGCTGGCTGGTTGGTTGGTTGGTTGGTTGGTCGGTGGGTTGGTTCGTTGGTGTGTTGATTGGCTTGTTGGTTGGTTGGTGTGTTGATTGGTTGGTTGGTTGGTTGGTTGGTTGGTGTGTTGATTGACTGGCTGGCTGGTTAGTTGGTTGGTTGGTTGGTTGGTGTGTTGATTGGCTGGGTGGCTGGCTGGTTGGTTGGTTGGTTGTTTGATTAGTTGGTTGTTTGGTTGGTTGGTTGTTTGGTTGGTTGGTTGGTTGGTCGGTTGGTTGGTTGAAGAGTCAGATGGTTAGTCACGGACTAATGCGCCGTACCTCTGACTTCTTCTACACAAAATAATGGATCATTCATAGCAGTAACCTATAAATAGCGAATTTTAAGCACCGATAGCACAAACGTTTCAGATACAATTCTGCCCAGATATTTCTGACATCATACTGCCCAGATGTACCAGCCAAAGTCTTTTTCCCGCAGATGCCTTTATATTTGTATCAGATTTTAATTCTCCTGAACACGGACGGTTCCAAATATACAAACTTGCTGCAGTTTCAAATAAATTTGATATTAATCGTTGTTTTGTGCACGAAGGGAGCAAGAGAAGAGAAGCTGTGGATCATGTTTCAAACGTGACGGGCGTGGAGACATCCATGGCCATTAATCTTGGTCTTAACGCTGAAGCAGACACGCTGCACTATGATTGATTTCTTGTAGTGTGACCGGTAGTCAGCTGTCCCTGCGTCCGCCAAGCTGCCTAATGTAACCCTTCAATATTTCATTTATTCGCAAGCAGTGCGCCACTATACCCTCACATTTCAGTATGAAACTGTCCACTAATATACCCACTTCACAAATAGCACCACAACTTGTTTCTTAAGCTTTATAATATGAAGGCTGGAGGCATTCGCTCTTGTGGGGATGTTATATGGTGAAAGTTAATAGTTGTTTACCGGCGTTTCGGGACAACCTGTCCTCCCCATCTTCAAGACTGCTGAGCCGACTGGTTGTACCGAAACTTCGCCAACAAAATACCAATCCAAGGCATGTAATATCCCCAAACAGGGAATGTACCCAGTACATCGCGGCGGATTCCTAATCCCGTCACACGAACTCTTGTTAGTCCGGACGTTATTCTACTCACATTGTCCGTTTGTTGTGTCAAGACTTCTACATTTAGATACCGGTCCGCCATCCATAATAAGCTGACGAAGTACTTACTTGTGGTGACTAGGAATGGACTTGGAAACAAAGCTGTTTAGAACAATAATTTCAAACTTCAAAATATGAACACGCTCTAAGGAAAAATGTCGCTAAGCCAACAGTAGCAATTAAATAAAAAAAAAATCGTATTCGATATGTAATCAGTCCGTACAAATTACTACTGCCAACTTGTAAGTTGGATTTCGAAACGGAGGCAGATTTATATGACAAGGCATGCGGAATGGGCGAGGTGAACCTCAAACGGGTTTTGACATCAAATGATTTCGTTACATCGCCACTTCCTATACTGGACACATGTCACTGTGAGGCATATTTCACATAATTATATGACGTTTCGGAAAAATGAGCTAGTCCAGTCTCCAGCTGATTGGTTGTAATTGCACTGTCCTGAAAATTATTTTCGAGATTAATAGGGACAATATGGATGGAACTTGAATACAAGGAGTTTACACCATATCAGCAGATTAATGGCAGGCCCATATCAAACATATTTCAACCACTGCACAATAAAAATCAGACTTGTGTTGTATGTATAATGTGCCTAACACTTAATTACGTTCGAATGAAGTAGGTGATCTGCACCAAAGTCAGTAAAAGCGGCAAAATTCAGTTCATACTAAAATGGTTTACATTTCCTACTTCTACACTGAAATGTTACCTTACGATCATTCGGTTTCTGGACATTCTACATGGTCTAATAACCCGAAAAAACAACAAAGTTTCGAAACGGTCTCAGTCGTCAGGTAAACTAGTGGGGTCAAATTTACTGAACTGGCTTCAATTGAAACAGCTGTTCTTAGTGACGAAAAAACGATGTCTGCATATGCATCTGGGGCCAAATTTTGTCAACTGAATGTAAGAGAAACAGGACAAACATGTCAACAGTGGGAAAAACTTGTGGCACTTTCGCCACCAAAGCAAACAGGGAACAACAAGCGGCATGACATAATTATAGTAACAGCAGTTTTCCGCAATTGATCTGCAAACGCGCCTAATATATATATAGTACAATGGCAAGTCAGGCAATTCTGATAATAAAACCAACTAGATGCACTAATTTCTCAAATTTATTTTTGGAATAAAATTCTACATGTTTCGGACAGTACCTCTGTCCATCATCAGGGGTTTTTCACTGTACACACAACAATGGTATATGTTATACAGGTTTGCTGACAGTTTGCTAGCAGGATCAGGACGTTCCCTCCTGATCCTGCTAGCAAGCTGTCAGCAAACCTGTATGACATATACCATTGCTGTATGTATATTAAAGAACTCATGATGATGGACAGAGGAACTGTCCGAAACATGTAGAGTTTTATTCCAAAAACAAATTTGAGAAATTACTGCATCTAGTTGGTTTTATTATATGAATTTATCACGATGCACGGTCGACCCGAACGAAAAAAAAAAGAGAGAGAGAGAGAGAGAGAGACAGGCAATGTACGCACAACGCTAACACAGCGGTGCAAACGCGCGACCATTATTGCAATGGAAAAGCAACAATGTCTTCCCTTTGTACTTTGTTGACCTACAAGTAGATGCAAAAAACACAGAACTGTTCAGTATTGCTCAGGAAATGCAAACAGGGGGTTCTCTTTGCACCGTTGTCGAGGTACAAAATATTTCCTACAGCTGTCAACGATAAAGTATAAACGTACTTAGGTCTTCGTGGAAAGTGCACATTTTTATTCGATTTTCAACAAAATTTGGAGATTTTCGACAGATTTCCGTAAAAGTCCCCAAAATCAATCAAGAAAATCCGTTCAGTGGGAACCGCACTGGTGCATACGAATAAACAGACGGATGGACCGACACGATGAAGTTTTATGCGACACGTTGCGCAGTCGCCTCCAAATTACCAAAATACCAACAACGAACCAAACTAATAGGGCAAGAGAAGTGAAAAGTAATTTCATCAAACAGAATCCGTAACACAGCTCCTACACCCTCATTCCGAACAATACAGACCCACAATATTTTATCTGCCTGTCCTTAGGGCCCGAATTTTACGAAAAGTGTAACCTACAAAAGAAATTAAGACAGACACGCGGAATACCTATCAGATCCTAATCAACAACTCTAGACTTATTAATCTCCTTGATAAAAAAAATCTCATACGGACAAAGTCTGTGAACTAGGTTGAGTGAATTGATTTGTCCAACAAGCCACGTGATTCTACACTCTGTATTTCGTACACCAGTTATTAGCTTCAATTCTGAAAACCCTGGCTTTGGGTGAGTTAAGCTTCAGGATCCAACCGCTTTACGCCGGACACCTGGTACCCACTGAAATATATGCTGAGTGGGTTGGCGGAGAGGATCTGAGATCTTTAACGCCTGTGGGGCATCGAACCACGATTCCTCTGCCTTCCAGCCCGTAGTGGCTGGGGAAACCGCCGCCCCCCCCCCACCCCATCCAAAAGGACAGCCGATGACACAACCGAGATTCAAACACAACATGGAATATGCTTTGTACAAGTCCGCTGCGTTACCAATACACAAACCCGTCCAGTCGGGGACATAGAACTAAAAAACAATTTATTTCGTATTGTCTCTGCCTTTGTCGATAGTTTACATAAACCTTGCAGCAGGACACAGATGTAAAATGCTACCTTACAGAACGCGCTGCATTCAAAATTAACTTTGATTATTTGCGTGCTACTTTAATTGAACTGATTACACGTGCTAAGAAATAACTAATAATAAGCGTATAAATAATTATTGGTGTTAAAGCCAACAAAACTATAATCGCCTACTGCTAAACAGAATCAAAGGCGTCGATATATCGGGTGTTGCATAAGTGAAGAACCATACGGAAAAATAAAGAAAAGTTTTGTATTCCCAGAATTGTTCAATGTACCGACCATTATGATTGATATATGAGGTGTCCAGTCAGTAATCGCAGGGCGAATGGTGCCAGAGTCGATGGTGTTAACATGCGTCGATGATGCGCTCTCGCAAAACATCCAGCGCCGTAAATTTTCTCAGCATAAATCAGATCCTTCAAGTTGAAGAATGGAAGAACAAATTGATGTCACTTGCTATTTTATTTCACTTTTTATGTGCTCAACATGTTTCGGACATTAATATATCCATCATCAGGAGCTTGCGACTATTCTGTTGAATTACCACATTGGTCGTATTGTTCGTGGTTCGATGTGTGCTGGAGATTCGGTGTGGTTGGGTTGGAGTGGTATCCGTGTTGCAGGCTGAAGCTTCGATGTGTGTTGGAGATTCGGTGCGGTTGGGTTGGAGTGGTATCCGTGTTGCAGGCTTCAGCCCAACCCAACCGCACCGAATCTCCAACACACATCGAACCAAGAACAATACGACCAATGTGGTAATTCAGTAGAATAGTCGCAAGCTCCTGATGATGGATATATTAATGTCCGAAACATGTTGAACACATAAAAAGTGAAATAAAATAGCAAGTGACATCAAGTTGGTCTTTTATTCTTCAACCATCACAATGATGCACGGTCCAATAAACATAAGATTCAGCTCCTTCGAGTGGCACCCAGAGACATAACTATCCAACGGGGTGCGACCGGCCATTCTACAACCCTCGTCCTCCCGTCCAGTGACAAGAGAACTGCTGGTTCATGAATAGAACTGGATTCAGATATATTTAACCTTGAAGCAGAGATTACACTCAGTTCGGCCCCACTACTCGGCCTGTGTCACCCATCAATCACCATAGTTGCTACAAGTCACTATGATTCTAGCCTCGCTACTATCAACGTTATTAACAGCATTACTGTCTAGAATGGCTTGTCCATCATGTCATGCCAACGTGGCAGCATGGAGCTGAATGACACGTCATTTCATGGCCCGGCTAAAATGCGCTGTTGCCAACACGACATAAACTCGCAGCAAGATGCGAGCTAATTTTAAACGATAGTTTCGGTGTGAAAATCTCAGGCAGACTGACAATCTGGCAAACACTGTGGCTGAGCTCTCTCCCGTTTGCCATCAGCCACGCCCCTCTTGAATACAAACGTTTCTGTACAAATACTGTGATAATGTTTTCAGTGACTTAACAACAGTATGCAATAAGATGTTTTTACGATCGTCATTAACATTCCCGCTATCCCGCCCCCGCCCCTGTCTGTCACACTTTCTGCGCATGTTGCGGCAGAATTCTTTGCAGCTGGCTCCAACTTATTGTACCCTATGTTGTCAGACATGCGGGACATCCTATATCATGGAATTTACATTCCTACATTACACACTGTGGATGCTTTGGTCAAGTCGAATCCCCGTCCTCAATGAGCACACAATAACACCATCAATATATCTAGTGCAAAATTACAAAATTATATATTCATACACACTCTCAATTTATTAGAAGTATTAATTGTATTTCTAGCTACATGTTTCGGCTTATATACAGAGCCATCTTCAGGCTAGTCTTCGGAGTGGTTTGTATGTACAATTGTTAGTGCTTTGAAAGTTACGTGATCTCGTATTACAAATTGTAGTTAAAATATTCGTGGTAATTCTACATAAAATATATTATTAAGCAATTTTATTATGTTTGATGCTCAATGTGTAAAATATCGCATCTGAATTTTATCTTAATAATATATTTATACAGAATTACCACAAATATTTTAACTACAATTTGTAATACGAGATCTCGTAACTTTCAAAGCACCAACAATTGTACATACAAACCACTCTAAAGACTAGCCTGAAGATGACTTTCTATATGAGCCGAAATTTGTAGCTAGAAATACAACTAATACTTCTAATAAAATGAGAGTTGTGTATGACTATGTAATTTTATAATTTTATACCACATATATTGATCATATACAACACAACAGGGGTATCTCACTTTAAAAAAAACACACAAATCTCTGTCACCATCCTCTGAAGAAACTTTGCTCTGTTACTTGGCTCTTCAGTCTCTGCATGTCCGGTCCTGCGTCTCAACTTGCTTAAGTTTATGCAATGACTCTCTGGCACGCCAACTCTCTTCATCCCCACAGACGAAGTTTTCATTCATCAAAGATCTGTGGCGAATTGTAAATTATCTACAACTCAAAGGAAAGTCGATATACGCGCAAGGACTGTTATTGACATTTCTCAATCGACAAGGATGTCCCAACACATCTTAAACAAGCAAGGAGCTTCCGGAAGCTTTCAGACTGTTGACAAGGACACAAATTCGATTTTGTGTAACCCGAATGTGACAAAGCTTCACACACACACACACACACACACACACACACACACACACACACATATATATATATATATATATATATATAGGGGTGTGTCAGGTGTAAATGGCAGCCCATTACTCTCTGAAGGATTAACTGACTCGGGGGCAAGGACGTTGAAAATTCATCTGCCTTACGAACTCGTTTAAGGCTTCTCTATTATCTGATTCACTCATCCATTCACTTACTGTCTTGTTCACGTATTTTCTCACACGCTCTCTCCTTTACTCATATAATCTCTTTCAAGACAATGACAATCCTCATTAACAAAAAAGTTAAAAATGGAATAAGGAAAAAAAGAAATGTGAAGTTGCTTGTTATAAGCGCATCACTCTACCTCGTTACGTGCGGGGCTTAGGTTAGACGTCAGGTTAGTCTTCCTCTCGTCATATGGGGGTGTTAGGTTAGACGTCAGGTTAGTCTTCCTCTCGTCATATGGGGGTCTTAGGTTAGACGTCAGGCTAGTCTTCCTCTCGTCATATGGGGGTCTTAGGTTAGACGTCAGGTTAGTCTTCCTCTCGTCATATGGGGGTCTTAGGTTAGACGTCAGGTTAGTCTTCCTTTCGTCACGTTACAAAAAATTATTTAAACAATATTAACAGCAACTATGCAAAGAAAAAGTAATGCCAGAATAAGCTAGTCTATAGAAAATATGGAAGCAGAATAGGCATTTACAGACGGAATGTGTCGATGGCCAGAAGTCCTCGATTCAGTTCCCCGCCCACATCTACTGAAGTATTAAATGTGTACAACAGATTTTACAGTGCAACACTGCAAAAAGTATTTGAGCATTAACAGCGATTAAGAAGATGCACAAGAGTGCGATAAATCATTTCTTTTCTACATGAGGATGACTTAAAAAAGATAACTCAGCTATATGAAGTCAAATTATTGTTTTATTGAAAATATAACAGCCAATGTCACAAAATATCAATGATCTGTGGGTGTTAAAAATGTTGAGACAACAAAATTTCATATTTTGTTTACATGTAAAATAACCACTGCCACCGGGTAACAGCCCACTTGCAGTTAATAAATATTATTGTTATTATAAAAATTGAGAAAGGGAAAAATTATGACACAGAAGGGGATGCAATTCACTTTATTTTTTACCAACTTATGTACTTGTATATCAGTTAATATTAATGCTGTTACATTAAAATATTAAAAGATAAATTATAAAATTATTTAAAAACTCCGACATGTTTCGGCTTACTTTATAAAACCATCTTCAGGGTGTCTCCTGTGCCTATTAAAGTTACTTGTTATCTGATATTACCGTTGAGGTATGCTGGCAGCATGTCTTATTTCATATGTGATGGAGCTGGATATCATATTACGTGTATTCCT
>Ga0123354_10008075_pt1 | contig 15969 bp, 9 predicted proteins | sample TergutLab28metaG_2_FD_97872 | JGI IMG/M metagenome (GOLD analysis project Ga0123354, IMG submission 97872) | Labiotermes labralis P4 segment gut microbial communities from Petit-Saut dam, French Guiana - Lab288 P4 | ecosystem: Host-associated > Arthropoda: Insects > Digestive system > Gut ...
ATCATCATCATCATCATCATCATCATCATGTGAGCATGAACAAAGGCCAAACACAGATAATGAATTATGATTGTGTTATATTTGTTGAACATAATGTGAATACATGTAGGCTGTTTTGATTCTTTACCAGCTTTATGATTGGTTATCTTTTAAACATTATTTTGTATATGACTTGACAGGAATATTACTCCTTATTGCCATACAAAACTTATCTCTAGCTTGACTGGTCCATTACATGTTGTTGTGAAGCTAAAGGTTGGATGAGTGTGATTAATGGCTGACATGTTTCACAGTGTAAAGCATAACTATTTTAGTAGAAGTTTTGTATTTTTCTAAGATCGACTGCCATATGTTATTTCAGAATCATTATATTGTGTCCCTATTTTCACTTCTTTCTCACCAATTTATGCTCCCTTCCTTTTTGTAAGTACTGAGAGTAGGAAATACAAAAATGTGTAGTGTGGTGGCCTCTACCATATTTTGAAGCTAACAAACAAGCAAACACATACACACGCCCAAACATACACGCATTCACTCCCTCACTCACTCGAACACACAGAGTGGTGATCGCATGCATCTGATTTTTCTCCTGAGAAAGGAATCTGGGCTAACAGTGTGGTGGGTATTCATGTATGTACAGTAGCAACTAATGAGTTGGTACATAGTATGGGAAGTAAAGAAGATGTGTAGTTAATATATTACAGGAGGATCATGTACATATATTCCACCACTGTCAATATTAAGAATAGTAACCATATTTGTGCTCAAAACACACTTCTCCATCTTCTCCTAAAACATGGAATTTAAATACTGGGATACAGTATCAAAAATTTTGTAATCATTGTGTTATTTAGCCAATTCCTTACAATCAGATCAGGCCCTTTAGACATGGTACTGACAGCACCATCAAAGTGACTGTTACAGTGAACTGAAAGTACAGAACCATTCTGTAGAGCTCTTTTTCTAATCTGAGGACACTTTCTGTAATGTCCTTTGAATTTACTGAGATTTTTTAAATTTTCACTCCATAGGCTACTTATGATGATGTCTGCTTTCTTGTATAAATCTAAGTTTGTAACAAAGCCTACCACTGAAGCAGCCACAAAGAAATAACACGTTCATGGTACCATTCAGTTTGGTACAATTGGAATGTGCATAGCATGCAGATTCTTTAATTATTTCCATACAGATACTAGTCTTGTAGAACATTTGCAGTTATATTGTTCAAACATAGATATGGCAGTTATTTGAAGCCAATTTACTTGCCTTTTGATTCTAATTCTGTATAAAGTATAGTCTGAATATTCTCTTGTAAAGTATTTACATTGGGGACCGCGGTAACACACTGGTTAAGGTGCTGCGCTACAAATCAGAAGGTCGCTGGTTCGATCCCAGCTGGTGTCATTGGATTTTTCATTGATATAAAATCCTTCCAATCGCACTATGTCCCTGGGGTCGACTCAGCCTCTAACAAATGAGTACCAGGAGTATTTCCTGGGGGTAAAGGCGGCCGGTGCGTAAGGCTGACAACCTACCACCGTCCTGTGCCATCGTCATGAAATCTGGGAACCATAACTTCCTAAGAACCCTCTGGGCTACTCCAGGCCTGTAACGGGACTGCTTTACCTTTACCTTTAAAGTACTTACACTCCTGATAAAGGCTGTCAGCCCTGCTGTTCTGTCTGCTTTGGCATGTGAAATTATTTGAAGGCCTTTATATAAAGAACCTGCATATTCACATATAATTTTACATATATATTGCCAAGTGTGCAGGTGTATGGTACCATATTGAAAGCTAAATAGTTACTGGCGTTTCAGAGAAGCTTGCTGCTTCCATCTTCAGGTTCAGAGGACTTCAGTAAGAATGAGCTGCAGGGAAGAGGGGGTGTTTTATTATATAAAGAGGCTGTTGGGATTAGAGAGCCAGTGGGAGTTGTGATGAGCAGTGGGTAAGGCTGTAGCTGCAACGTGCAGGAAAAGTAAGGGGTTGTGACAAGGGTCATTTACACTTGTGTGGTATGGGAGAGGTCGGGGATGTAGTTATTTGAGAGGTGGAACAAAGGAAACTTAAAGGAGGATGAAGTCTTCATTCTGGGATGTGGCATGGCTTTACTGGCTATCAAATTTTGAGATTACATAATGGTGTCATTGTCAAGGGTTTGAATGTCAAAGAAGCAGTTTATTCTCTGTGGACCCTTGAAAATGAGACTACTGTGATGTCTCAAAATGGTGGCCATCAATTGTCCAGTTGCATGCAGCCACATCATTGAAGAATGGAGATACCAGCTAAACTGCTGAGATAGCCTAAAAATTCACATCATTGAGGATGGTTGAGGTATAATAATGTTGCCAAGGGATATTTAACAAGGGGACAAGGTGTGAATGGAGGCATGGAAAGTAAAGTAGAGTGACCAGAAAATGATAGTTCAGGGATGCTGCCCCTATTGGCTCACTGCTCCAATTGGCCATCCCTATGTAATGCACCTTTTTTTTTTTTGGCACAGCTGATTTTTTGGACTTCTTTGATTTAAACATGGAGACAACAAGCTCTTTTGAAACAACAGTAACTGTGTACTGTTTGACATGGCATCATATGCCAGAATCCTGGGATCTTTATCAACTCTTACGTGTTACCCTCAAATCTCGTAGTTGTATATAATTAGAGCAGGGCCCAGTGCCAAGCTGTTATAAATATGGATTTTTCAGGTTGTATAAAAGTAAGGGAATTTCTGGAGTAGTTGAGCCATTATCAGCTTCTTGTGGATGACCTTGATACTTTAATTACGCTAATATCTGATGTGTAACAATTTGGAGTGTATCCATGTTGACTGAGCTGTGACTTCCAAATTTTCAACATGTGGAACAATAATCTCCAATTATATTTTTTTACTTTGCTGTGTCTTATCTACATCTTATTTTTTTATTACATTTGGCACATTCCAAAGCCAGAGCCCTCGTCCAAATTAAATATAGCAGAACTGTATTTATAGTGCATAGTTTTAGTATTTAGTTACAACTTCCCTGTAGCTGTTTTCCCAGGCAATATATGTTCTTTTTCACAAGACTGAAAGTTGGCAAACAATTAAAGGAGCTGTTCTTGTCGGACTTCATTCCAGGCCCTTGTTACTTTGGGATATGTTGAAGATACTGAATTATCTCCACAGGTGGCATGTTAGCTGCTATTATAAGGCTGGGGAAATGTGAATTTTTATTCTGAGTTGGCCAGCTCTCACAGTGGTACTGACAACTTTTTGGTCAACTGACTTTGAATCTGAAGTGAAAATAGTGTCAAGTGCGCCCGAGATGGGTCATGGAGTGGGTGATAGGATGTATAGCATTGTGTGGCCTGATTTTGGAAACCCATGAATTAGTCTGACATATTGGATCTGCACTGTCATGGTAAGGTATTTAATTTATGTGCTGCACCCCATTAGACATGACAGTCTTTGCTTTATGCCCTTTTGTTTTACACCTTTTTGCTTTAATATCTCTTTCCAATTTACTCCAATTAATTTGTGCTCTGTCTTTTTTTTATTTAATGCCCTTTGACTAGTTTATTTTGCATTTATTTAAGTCTTATTTTCTCATGGGAATATCATTTTTTATTTTTGCCTTTGGATTTACACTTACTCTTTCAGGAATACAACTTAGGGGTAAAACAAGGGCTGGGTGTGTAGTGTTTGTTTGTGCATATCACATGTGAAATGAATTGTCCATTAATGTTATAACTAGCAATACATCTCTCAATTAAGAATCATTAAGTTCTTGCTATGCTGTACGTCAGGTGGTTAGTTACTGGCCTGTAACTTTGGAGGCCTGGGCTCAATTCCCAGCCAGTCCACATGGGATTTGTGATGGTCAAAGTGACACTGGGACAGGCTTTTCATCGAGTTCTTTGGTTTTCCCCCCTGTCAGTATCATTCCACCAATCTTCCATTTACATTCATTTATCTGTTACCAATGCTATGTAATCTTATCAATTTACAGCATTAATAAAAAAATTACTGTGTGTATGTATTTGTGAGTGTGTGTGTGAGCATGCTCATGTGCATGCACACACACCTTCACACACATCTGCCAGGCTAAGAGAATTACACAGTAATTTTTAGAAAAATAATGAAAAGTTTGCTAGTAAATTTTTATGTTCATGGTTGATTTTTATGGTTTGTTTTCTGCCTGACTTTATTTTAATACTGGGAACATGTTGCTTGTTCGTGGTGGTGGTGGTGGTGGTGGTGGTGGTGATGATGATGATGATGTTGTTAAGGAGGCGGAGGAAAGAGGAGGAGGAGGAGGAGGAGGGTAAGAACAGCAGCGGCATTATCATAGTGTCTTGGCTTTTGTTTCATTTGTTTTATTTTTAAATGTCCTATACATAAATTTTCAGCGTTGTAACACTACATTGTCATTCATGTAGAAATCTACCTCTTGCACAAATGTATTCACCCATGAAATGCATTTTGTCCTTGATGGTTGCTAGTCTGTTACTATCAGTGTGTGGATCTTGTCCAAAAAAAAATTACAAGTGTATAATGGTATGGCTTTGAAGGAGAACTGCATTTATTTATTATCTTCTTGTATTCAGACAATTAAGGGAAAAGCTGGAACATTACCAAATACTCGTGAGTATAGGTACGTTAGAGAATTGTTCAACTGGTAATAAATTTGACCACATGTTTATAAAGTATAAAAATTTAAATTTTGTATGTAGTTACATGTGGAATGGTGGGCACTGCATGCCCATTACATGCTTTTCAGTGAATTACGTATGTTATTGTTTCATTTTAATTGTTTTATTTACGTTATTCCACAGGCAGAGTACTGGACCTCTTTAATTCTTACATGAATATTAGTTGATAATACACTTAACATCATATTCACGTTTGTGAAACATAAGCAGTCCATTATTTTGTCAGAATTGCTATGCCTTTGGTTTAGTTGAAAGTAATGACACATCATTTATATGCCAGAATGGAGCATTACAAATAAGTAAGTCATTTTAAGACTCACCTGAACTGTGTAGTTCGTGGACAGATGACAGTCTTCAGTCATTTGCAAGTGTTTTCTTTCTTACCCTTACTTCAAGATTTGTGGGCAAAACTATGAGATTTTACATACAAGTCAATGACAGTGCTTTTCCTTTCAGTGACCTTTTTTTTCCTCCCTTATTTTCTTTTTTGCTGTAGGCTGACAAGTCCAAGAAGCCAGGCGTGAAAGTTCCTGAGATCAAGGCACCTGAAATCAAGGCCCCTGAAGCTCCAAAGATTGAGGTGAGCCGTGAGAAGTCACCTGTTGGAGATGCTCGGAAGGGCTCGCTTGCTCCGGGCTCAGGACCCTCTAGTCGGAGGGGTTCTCTTATTCCTCCAGAAGAGCAGCCGCGGCGACCTAGCCTTATTATCAGTGATGAGGTACTGTATTTATTAATTTCTGTACTTAGATTTTTATGGCAGTTTCAAGAAAAGTGTGTACCAAGTAGACTTTTAAATTTTGTTGTAACAAAAAATTTAGCATGTTATTACACTAGCGTTAAGTGGTGAACATATGCATATATTTTTCAAAACATTTCTATGTTACTGTTGGTAATAGTTTGGAATGTCATGTTTGCATTAAAAAAGTATAGCTTTCAAGTATTTTATAAAGTAATAGGCTTCCAAGTTTTGACATCTGATGAAGAGTCAATATGCTCTCTCTCTGCCCAAACAATGTACCTGATAAAGTAAAATTGTCATGAAATAAATTGAAATGCCAGCTTGATTCAACTAGGTAATTTTATTGATGTATTCTTAGCTCAACATGTTTCAGGTACATATGCCCATCATCAGGAGCATTAGATGTTGAGTTGCAGCATACGGTTTTCTGCACTGAGTTTTTGGATCGGTGGTGGTCTTGAGAGCCGCTGCGTAGGTCGTGTGTACGGTGCGGATGGTGCAGTACACACGACCTACGCAGCGGCTCTCAAGACCACCACCGATCCAAAAACTCAGTGTAGAAAACCATATGCTGCAACTCAACATCTAATGCTCCTGGTGATGGGCATATGTACCCGAAACATGTTGAGCTAAGAATACATCAATAAAATTACCTAGTTGCATCAAGTTGGCATTTCACTTTATTTCATGAGGAAGATGCGCGGTCAAACAACCCTTAAAGTTGTCACTTTGCCAAAGCACCACAGTGAAAGACATGTAGGGAAATGGAGGTATAGTTCAAGGGATTTCTAAAGTTTACTCTAGAACAAGGTAATTGGTAAGCTGCACACCCTGGGTACTTTACCTCTGTGAAGAAACTGTCCTATTCCCGTTGCTTTGGAGGCTGAGTGAGCTCTGTGGCTGGTCAGGACACACTGGAAAACAGAAAAATCACTTGCTCTTGTTGGCAGTTGAGCCTTGATTCTGTGCTTGTCCATCCTACAGCCTAGTTACTGTACCAAGTGAGGTACCGTTTTTCTATTGCAGTGTTTTAATAGAATGGGAATGTGAGAAGAACAAGCACATGTAACAGACATCAGGATGTACAGAAGGAGTGAAATTCATCCTGAATTTTTAGTCCTCTTGTTTACTGTTAATAAATTGATTTTCCCTATTCCATCTTCTAGATTTTGAAACATGTAATTACATTTCATCATTTTGAAACTTACTACTCCTCCATGAAGGATATGAAATTGCAATCATGCAAGTTTTTAGGTTTTCACAGTGGTGCAGCTGAATTTTCATTCTTCTTGGTTATGATGTTGTATAAGTGGGTAATTGTTTCCTGACTTTTTTGAGATGTAGTGGCCATTCATCAGTTACACTATCCCTATATAATCATGCATTTACTTTCCTTTATCATTCTTTTTGGACCTTTCAGTCCTTGAAGATGAGACCACTATGTAGTGTCAAAATGTCAAGAACTGATTAGCCAGTAATGCAGCGTTATTTCCCATAAGGACAGAAACTTCACCAAAGTGCAGTCAGTCAAGAAAAACACTAATGTGTGGGATTGTCAGTGATAGGTTTTAATGTGGATCTATTCTTTGTATTTATATACATGTTTTTAATAAGAAGAATGAAAGATACATACATATGCAAATGTTTACCTATTAATGTATTATCTGAAGCCCTTAATTAGGGTATAAATTTCCCATAGGTGTTATTGAAGTAATTGTTAGTTCAGAAGTAAAATATGGTTTACCATTTGCCTTTTTGCAATTGCCAGATTCACAATTTTTATACCTACTGGGTGATGCTGCTGGAATGTTTGAAACAGCGAACCCACTTGGTCACTCAGAAGAGATAGATAAAATGCATGCTTAACAGTGCACTCTATTCGGACATGTAATAAGGTGTTCTAGGACATATAGGTTTTGATGTGATGGATAAATCTCTAAATTTCAATAGCATTTATAAGATGAACGAAATACTTCAAAATGTATCAATTTTGGTGTGTTCTGTAATTTTGTACAGTATTTGTCATCTGGTGACAGAGTGGCATAATTTGTAGAGTAAAATTAATGACAGGGAACTCATCTTTCATTGACATGTGTCTGTATTGTACAAATCCAGATTTAGTGGCACATGATAAGTTTATGATAGATTTGGGACTGCTTTTGGTAACTGTAATTCGAACAAGGTTTTGTTTAGTTGGGTATAATCTGTGACTGAAATTTACCTCTCCCATGTCAGATTTTTGGCTGAAATGGAGTCCACTATCATATGTGTCATATTTTAGACTAATAAACTGAACTAAACTAAACTAAACTAAGCAGAATTGCTTCCCATTCCCAGGAGTACATTCCTGAAAGATGTTGGCCTTGAGCAAAATTGTTGATTGGGTACCTTGTGGAGGCTGTTGAAACTCCTCAAAACAGAACTTATTTGACTGTGCCTTTACTAGACACAAAAGTATGCAATAACATTGAAGTGTAATGTTTAAGAACTACCACAGGAGGTATCATACTAGCAATTTGCAATCTAGCAAACTGGTTTCAGATGACATAATGCTATTATATTCCTTCCTGCATCAAATGTGGAGCCATTAGTTTGGAAATCAGTGTTTTTTCTGGCTGTATGTAAATTAGAAACTAGGAATACATAAAACCACACACCAGGGTTAGCAAAAATGGATATAATTGCACAACAGCTGCATGTTAATTTGAAATTGTTAAAACTGTGGTCACTGGGGAGGTTGAACAGTAATATTTTACAAGAGAAATGTTTTCTAATGTAAAATTTCAATTTATTCACAAAATTTTCATATTTGTGGCATCAAGTAATTAAAGTCGGTTTATCATCATCATCATGTACAATCGTGCTAAGTTCGGTTTTTTTCTTAACTGGACAAGTTATATTTGTAAATTATGGATTTCTTATGGGTGAAACTATAAGATGAAGTTTTACAGATGTTTATTACTTTTGTTGGATGTTGCTAAACACTCAAAGACCAGTTTTGTTTTCATAGTATCTTTTTAATCATTTAGGAAAATTAGCTTACATTTTGCAGTAACTAAGGTATGTATAATTGTGAGATGTCAGTCGTGTGGAGTTATCAGTTATTCACAGGTGCTGCTGAAAATCCATTATTCCCAACTACATACTTCCTGTAAACATACGTTCACAGTACCTTAGTGTTTCTGGAGCCCGTTTGCACACTCATTAGGAAATAAACATTGTATGTCTGGCAAACCTGGATATAACAGAGATCAGATTGTCTGTTACTTAATAGCAGTAGTATGTTTTATTAAATTGGCCAAACTCAGATTTCAAATAATGCGTGAAAAGTTAACGCTTGTCATAACAAAGTAATTAGTAACATTTTTGCTTTATTTTGTTCATAATGTAATGCTTCCTGCTTATTTGGAGTTTCATCCTTTTTTTTTTTTTTTTGTTGTAGGCCAAAAAGTTTTACTTTTTGGATTCTAGTACTTATGGTAGGATTTCATATGTATCATGAATAGTAGATTAAGGTGGCTTGTAAATGCTGATGTACCTTTTGCTTTGCAAGTATTTCAAGCTTGAAGTTTCAGAACTGTAAGCTGCTGTTAAAGCTTTTGCCTTACAACTTGCCCATGTGTTGCTGGAAATTGCTTCTGCTCTAAGGACCCCGTCTGTCTGCCTGCCTACCTGACTGTTCTGCTGTTCCAGAGCTCCCTGTTCAGTTGTTGACAGCTTTTCAGGAATATATATTATGCATATATATCACACATTGCGCTAGGAACTAATGCACCTTGATTTTGATGACTGGACACCCTTAATTTTGTATTAAATCCATTGTTGTTAAGAAGCATGTGACATTGTTGCCAAACATTAGTGCAGTGTCACATTTAAAGATATGAATTTACAGGTTTTGACCCTAAAAGTAACTAAAATGTATGTGTTGAAGTTAAACAGAATATGAAATTGTGTTTAGTTTGTGGGATGTGTAAGTACACTGTATTTAAATATAAAATTTCTATAATAGTTAACTATGTGCTCGAATTATATGTTAGGGATGACTGTGAACTGAATCCAACTTGCAACCATAATATGAAATGAAAAGTAGTCCTTTTTGCTTGAACTGATCTCAAGGTTTTGACAGCAGTCAATTACTGCAAGAGAATTGCAACTAGTTTTGTTTAGGTTCAGTAACTGGTAATAGTAATGACTAAATGGTTTTACATGAATATTCTTTAAGGTGTACATAATGTACTTTCATATGGAGTCATCATAGGGTGTGTCATTCTTCTGTTTAGCTTATTGATTCATGTGTGCTTTTGAAGTATGAGGAATATGATATTAATATTATATGTTAAAAATTCACATCTTTTATATGTATTCATAATTGATACTGGGGCAGGTAATTTTATATGCCATACTTCTTTTATGATTGTCTAATAAGTAACATGTATGCCAACTAATGGGTTATTTTACTTCATACTTTCCACTTGACATTAGTATTACTAACATACTTTTTCCCTCCAGATTATTTTATAAACTGGCTGGCTATAGTACTGATACATGAAATTTTTTCAATTTAAGTAATTTCTTTACCCCCCTTTCCCTCCTTCCCCATATCTGGAAAAATCATCAAAACCAATTGATTTATTGAGAATATCGGCTGAGATTTTAATTTACTGTTGTTTAAGAACCTTAATTTTTCTTTATATATATATATATATATATATATATGGAGACAGTACCATTCAGTGTGGATCCCACACTAGCAGCTAGTTTATATTGGGCTGTCCATGACTCACTTCCAGTAGTTTGACTGTTACGTGTTCAGATGGGTGGTATTACCTGTACACTGATGAGACTTAAGAACATTCTGGTTTCATAAACCTTGTGCAACAGAAGTAAAATATTGGTGATCATGAAGTACAGTGTGACACAGGGTGCTTGCTGTTGAGACCTGTGTACAAGCATTGTAGCAAATTTATAAATCTGTTTCCTGTTATTGTTTACGTCTATGTGCATCTGAGTACTAGAGACAAGAGACAAATTTTTCATCACAGAGCACTCAGTTTATACAGCTGTTGCCTAGTAAGGCACAGAACTCGGTAAAATGTTGTGCCACATTACTGAAATTACAAACTTTGTATTTTGTCTCTTTTGAAGCAATTTTTCTTAAAGGTAGACTTCTGGCAAAAGGAGAGTGGTGAGGAAGGTGTTGTGTTGTAGTATTCTCTTAAGTTTGCCCGTGTGTTATGGCAAGTTATATTGGAGATGTAAAGTTCACCCTAGAACAGACCAGTAAGGTCCAGAGGGGGAGTAGAGGTATAGATCTACTCCTTCCTTAAGCCTTGGGTGCTAGATGGGGGCGGGTGGTCGACGCCACACCCTGCCACTTTACCCCTGGGAAAGACCCTGCACCCATTGTATAGGAGGCTGGGTGGGCCCCAGGGCCGGTCTGGATGGATGCAGAAAATCTCGCCCCCACCGGATTTCGATCCCCAGACCGTCTAGCCTGTAGCAAGTTGCTATACCGACTGCGCTATCCCAGCCTTGTATTGGAGATGAGTGAACGAAAATGAAGAAAAATGTAAAAATTCAACTAAATATCCGCAAAAGAAGGTTTTTGTACAGGAAGTTCCATACATAAGTACTCACAGTGCTGCCAACTTGGAGAGAGAGGAGTGAATTACGAATTGCATACCAGTTTTGAAGAAACAGACCATGAATAGTTGTTCCTTTTCCTTAAGGCATATTCTGCCTGAAGTATGAGTGGTTCTGTTTAACCTTTTAAATACATTTTACCAGATGTGAATGCTCATTAGGAGAGCACCCCTAAACATTAATTTCATGTATATTTAGGCAAAAAGGAAGTTTACTGGATTTTTAAGACTTGCTGCATAATTTGTTTTATTTTCCACAAAATACCATATATTTCATAATTTTATCTTTTTCTGTTCAAATAGTATTCAGTGTTTCATGAACCACATGCTAAAATTTAAGTACCCACCCCATTTGGTTAGAGGCTAACAACAGAAAAAGTGCCACCCTATTCTTTTTAATGTGCCCAATTTGCATACAGTGTATAAATCCCTTTTCAAAATATTCAGAACTAAGTTTTAAGTATTTAAAATAGATTAACCGTGTTGCAGGGACAAGTTATCAACACTAGGGTTCAGCTTCTGCACAGCAGAGACAATAACTTCATTTACACCTTCCACCAAGTTCCTATACCATATCTCTATTCCTGCTTTATACGTCTGCAGGTCTTGCATGGGATCTTGGCGAATGAACAAACAGTGCTTGTCTTTTGATATATGAATGCTTGAGGATTCAAGTCTTTTGGGACCTTATGCTATGTCAACTGGTAATTAGTTACTGAGTTTTGGGAGGAGCAAGCTGCCTCCTTCTTTAGAGCACAGCGATCCAAGAACTTAGGTTTCTTAAACTGCTACACTCTGAAGGTGAAATACGATGCTGCTCTGAATGTCAGTAATTTAGTACCAGTTAGTGGGGCATAACATCTCATAAGACTGGCATCTTAATCGACACCAATATGAGAATCTGAAATCTTGCATGTGTGTGCATGCCATATGCCTTCCATAGCTGTAGAAATGTTTGCTTGGCAGTAACTGTGTTGAATTAATTGATATTCTCTTTTTATGAATACTTGTGTGGCTATCAGGTGTATATATTACAACTGCGTGGGAGGGACCGCATAAACAGAGTGATGTGGGGCATCAAACTAACTTTCTTAAGAACAAGATACAAGAGTATGTTATTAATACATGTCAAGAGTTTTTTCAGTGTGTTTAAAATTCAGAGTTATAATGTTCTTCATATGTTCTTTACCTGAGTGCCAGAATTCTATATGCTGTAATATACTTGCTGTGTTAATTTATAATTGAAGTTACTTCATTTGTCATGATACTCCTGAGATGTGTGAAAGAGTCAGACTGATATAATACACTGCTTATTGCAAAGCATGAGTAACGTTTGGATCAATGTATCTCTGCACCAAACATCAAAGTGAAACTGAGAGTATATATGCAGCTATGGAAATTTATTCCCAAGACACTGCCATTAACTCATTTTGTGGTTTTGTGATCAGTAAAAATTACCATATTTAAATATTTATAAATCATACAAAAAATGAACTTAATATGAAATTTAGCTGCTGTTTATAGTTTTGTAATACGTAATAAACTTCCTGTTAATGGAGGTAACTATGCCAGAATGCGAGATATAAATATTTTGATAGTTAATACAGAAGTAAGTGTGGCTACCTCTCCCACTGTTTTGTGAATGTTTTTTCCACAGAATGCAAGGAGAGGATGTTTCAGTTTCATGTGTGTGAAGTTCTTGATCATAAATATCTTGCTTGCTGTCAGCAGTACTTAGTTGTTTGTTTATAGAAGGAACAGGCTGTGTACAAGTTATTTTTTTCAATTCTGGGAAAATAATCGTATTTACAGCGTAAGTAGCACAAAGAGCAAGTATTTTTTTTAAATTTCTCATGGATATATTGTTCCTGTTTGTGAATGTAATGTGTGGAAACTCTTATGGATTCTATGAAATATGTATTGGGATTTTTTATAAGTGGTTGGCAATGTTGGACTTGGTGTCCCGAAGGCATTATAGACAAAGTATGAGAAACCGTATTGTGTGAGATGTCTTAACCCTATAGACAGCAGTTCTTGTCATTTTTCTGCTGTGACATACTTGAATATGTCCACACACACGGCACAATTTCATGGGAATGCCAAAATTTAAATGACAAAATAAGTAAGCATGAGTGAACACAAATATTACATATGCTTTTTTCAGTCATTAGAAGAGGGGTAACATTTATGCAATGCCCCTTTGGGAACCGTGCAGTGCTTCAACAGCACATGACTCCATACGAGCTGTATACATCTTCCTGTCGCTCCAAACGCAAATTTCAAGATTCATCATTCAGCAGCCAACAGTGCCATGATGCTTTTAGTAGTTGGCTATGGATTCATGTTGAGGATGGCCAAATATCTCTTGACCCACCTAGCAACTGCTTGCGATGTATCAGTGCATCATACCATAGTGTAAGAAGTGCTGTTACAGACTAACTAAATGGAGAAAATGTATAGGAGCCCTGAGAAGCTAATTGTTCCTCAGGTAGTTGAATTCCCCAGGTATTAGGCAACCAAAATATTTAGTACAAAATTTAGAATTTCAGAACTTTCCCTTTCAAAATGATACAGATGACACACGGATATGGTACAAGGTAATATGCAATAAAGGATGACTTTTAAGAGCTCCTTTTTTTGTACCATCATCTTGACTAGAACTGAGCTACCGCATGAGACTACGAAACAAGAACTTTACTTTGTATATTGCCTTTTGTCATCAGTGAATTTCTGCAGCAACCCTATAAGAGGGCCCTGTGCAGTTTTGTTGTTTTGTGCATATTTCATAAAGTTTGAGAAAGTTGAACATGTTTTGATTTAATGAATCCTTTTCTAAAGCTTATAGAAAATCTAAGTTTCTTGTTATTTACCAGAACCAACACCAAAGTCTGATTAACAATTCAGTTCATCCCTTATTCTTAGTGTGCTCATTCATGAACTCTTAGGCCATTTGCCGAAATAACTAGTAAAAGTATAGCATCGGTAATGTTAAAGATACAACATATGGATATTCATCATCATCATCATTTGACACTACAACCCTTTGTGGGTTTTTGCCTTCTCAGCCAAGTCTCTCCAAGTTCTTCTGTCCTTAGCTATTTCCTTTCAGTTTTTAACTTTTAGCTTGTTTAGATCTTCCATAACATCCTCTTGCAATCATTGTCTTGGTCTTCCTACTGGTCTAGTTCCCATGGGTTACAAGTCTCATAGCTTCCCAGTTGGTCTTGCTTGGTCTATTCTTTGAATATGCCCCAGCCATTTGATTCTTTGTGCCTTGATAAATCTCACTATATCTGCACCTTCTATTAGTTTATCAATCTCCATGTTGTTTCTTGTTCTCCATATATTGTCAATATTGACAGGACCAAGTATCTTCCTTAGTATTTGCCTTTCAAAAATGTGTAGGTTCTTTTCATCTTTTGTTGTTAAAGTCCAAGTCTCTGATGAGTACGAAATGACTGGGCTCATCATCGTTTTATATATTTTCATTTTGGTGTTTTTCCTTAGGAATTTTGGTTTTATTAGTTTTGCATTGGCATAGTATGCTTCATTGCCTTTGGTATTCTTTCAGCAATTTCTGTATTCATGTTATTATCAGCATTCAAAATGGAACCCAGATAATAAAAATTTTCCACATTTTCAAAGGCAAAATTATAAATTTTTACATATGGATATTATGAAAGAAAAATTACAGTGTGTGAATGTAGATATTATTTAGTGAAATAATTTTTGTCTTCTGGTTAGAACAATGTCTATTTTATCAGGCTGTTTACCTACAGGTAAATAATGTGGTCAGAACCTGATGGCAATTTCTGTCCTCCATCTAACTTGGGTGTAAAGAATGCATGTTACTTAACCTCTAACCCATCGGTATTCTTTATGGCAGTGGTTAAGGAAGGATGTTACTTTTACATTTGAATTCATTTAAATTTTATGGCAAGTAGCAAGAACTACAGGTTGCCTATTTTCAGGGTACTGGGGAAAACTCTAAAGATAGCAAAACATGAACACAGCACAAAGCAGTGCTGTATGTAACATTTTTTTGTTTTGTTTTTGGAATCCATTGTAAGAATACTTCTGGTCAAAGAGGTGTGATCCTGGCTTTTGAATCTTTCTTGCATTCAGGAGTGGTGACATTGTTATGAGCCTAATTAATTTATTATTTGCACACACAACCAAAGGATGAGATACACTTGATTATGTGAGAACTTTATTACAATTATATGAAAGTGCAAACAATGTGTTTCATTTTGTAATGATGATAATTTCTACACCACAAACTGAATTTCTACACGACAAACTGAAACAGATTTTTCTTGAGTTAACATTAAGGGAAAATAATGATCATTTGTTCTCTTCCTTTAAGAGTTTGTGATGTTGGCTTTGTTTTTCAGTGCTTTTGATTATGCTGTACATCATCATTTTATTATTGTGTATTATATTTTGCCTTTGCAGCTACCCTACATTGTGTTCTTTGAATGTTATTAATGTATTCTGTTCTAATTTCAGCTGGCAACTAATTTCTGTGATTACCATGCTTTAATTTTCTGAAAATGTTTCCTTCGTGTTCAATTTCATACTACTGTACATTTTAAATTGTATGTCTTACAGTGGTGTTTCTCAATAGACATTAAGAATGCAAGACGTTTTCCTGTTCATAAATCATTTTGCCATGTGACAACCAAAAAGAAAAACTTTTCCTGTTACAAATTGATGGCATTAACTGCAGTAAGGTTATGTTCATATATTCATATTAGATGGGAGGTTGCAGAGTCATCCTGTGCATAGCGAAGAAGAGAAAATCTTTTGTCTGTACCAGGAATAGAAGTGCGTATGTATGCCATATTCATGAAGTATGTCTGTTCCATTATTCAGTAATCCATTTAATTTTTTTAAAA
>Ga0123354_10008076_pt1 | contig 15969 bp, 14 predicted proteins | sample TergutLab28metaG_2_FD_97872 | JGI IMG/M metagenome (GOLD analysis project Ga0123354, IMG submission 97872) | Labiotermes labralis P4 segment gut microbial communities from Petit-Saut dam, French Guiana - Lab288 P4 | ecosystem: Host-associated > Arthropoda: Insects > Digestive system > Gut ...
GCCGCCGGTGTGATAATCACAGAGCCAAGCGACATCGCCAAGCTGGAACTGCCGGACCCGGACAAGGATGGCTTGATGCCAAAGGTGCTTGCCACCATCGACTACTTCCGCACCAATTCCGACGCCGCGATCAGCACCACAGACACCCAGGGCCCGCTGAACATCGCCTTGACCCTGACCGGGGTTGAAACCCTGTTCGTCTGGATGTACGAGTGCCCCGACGCGGTGCACGAGTTGATGGACTTCTGCACCACCGCCCTGATCGAGTGGCTCAAGGTGCAGAAACTCCACGCTGGCAACTCGATGGATGGGGACGCCTACCCGCACGCCATCTATCTGCCGGCGGGCTACGGCGGGGTCGTGTTCTCCGATGATGACATGACGGCGATCAGCCCCGAACACTACGCCGAGTTTGTGCTCCCCTACAATGAGCGCCTGCTGGCCGCCTTCGGCGGTGGCACCGTGCACTTCTGTGGCAGCGCCCGCCACCAGATCGACAACGTCGTCACGATGAAGCACTGCACGGGCGTCAACAATTTCTTAATGGGCGACTACTGGCAAGCCCAGCAACTGCGCCAGGGAATGCTGCACAAGGGCGCGATCATGGCCTGCGACTACAACGCGGCCGACATTGCTACCCACTGTGCCGAAATCCGTGAGGCGCTGGCCGATCCGGCAGGCATGGTCGCCAGCGTGCTGATCGCCCCGACCATGGCCCTGGTGGGCAACAAGTACATAACATCGGATCGCACCACCGAAGCAATAACCGCCGAGTACACAACCCGGCTAAGCGCCTGGCTGACCGGTTAGTCGTCCTCGCGGAAGGCCATGTCTTCAATGTAGCGGTCCATGAACACCGGGTGGGTCGACAGTTGCACCTCTGTGGCATCGCCGGCGATCTTCTCGGCCAGGCGCCTTGCTTCCTTCGACAGCGTCAGCAGCACGGCACCGCTTAATGCCGTGTTACCGGCTGGATCGACGCGCGTGGCCAATTCCTGCGGGATGAGTCCGATGCCCGCCGCCGGGGCCGGCTGCAGGTAACTGCCGAAGCCACCGGCCAGATGCAGGCAGGTGACATCGGACAGGCCCACCGCCGCCTCCGCCAGCAGGGTCTCAATGCCGGCCGCCACCGCCGCCTTGGCCAGCTGCAGCTTTCTGACATCGGCTTGCGTCAAGCTGATATCGCTGGTGCCGATACGCACGAACGGCTCTGCCATCGCGCCGCTGCCGCTGACCACCCCCAACGCCAGCCAGCTGTCGACCGCGGCGATCAGGCCAGTGCCGCAAACCCCCTTCGGCCGCTTGTGGCCCACCGTCGTGTAGCCGACGCCACCATTTTCGACAAAGACATCGTCGATGGCGCCCGGCAGCGCCGGCATGCCGGACGAAATCTCGGCGCCCTCGAAGGCCGGTCCCGCCGCCGTCGCGCAACACCACAGGCGACCGCCTGCCCCCAGCGCCATCTCGCCGTTCGTGCCGAGATCGACCAGCAGCTTCGTTGGCGCCATGGCCCCCATGCCGGTGGCCAGCAGCCCGCACGTGATGTCCGGCCCGACATACGTCGAGATACCAGGTGGCAGGTAGAGCTCGGCGCGCCTCAAGCCTGGCAGATATCTTTCCGCCGGCATCGCCTCGCCGAACAGGCTCACCGGGGTGAATGGGAAGACGCCCAGCGTTTCCACCGGCAGGCCACACAGGAAATGCAGCATCGTGGTGTTGCCGGTGATCACCACCCGGGTGATGTCCCCCGCCGCCGCCGGCGCCTGCGTCAGCGCCTCGCCAACCATGTCATTCAGCTGCTCGACGATCAGGCCCTGCAGCACCGCACTGCCCAGGCGGTTGGCCACGTCGATGCGGCTTAGCACATCGGCGCCGTGCACCACCTGGTGGTTGAACTCGCTGACGGTGGCCAACCGCTCGCGATCGCCTAGACGAAACAACAGGGCCGTTACCGTCGTCGTGCCGATATCGATCGCCAGGCCAAGGCTTGATGGCTCGTCGCCATCGTAGGACGCCGCATCCATGCCGACATCGGCCACCACCACATCGCTGATGCTCGACACGATAACCGATACTTCACCGCGCAGACGGCACAAACAGGCCAGGCGGTATTCGTAGCCCGGTAACTCCGGCGCCGAGGTGTTGGCCAGCAGCAGGGCTTCGGCCGGCTCCGGCGGCTCCGTCTCCCCCGCCACGTACACACCGCACTTACCGCAGGTGTGCCGCCCCCGGCAGGGCATCGGCACGTATTGGCCGGACGCCCCAAGGGCGTCCCCAAGTATTCCCGACGCAGTGGGTGAAACCTTGTCCATCAGCGCCTCGCTGCCAGGCCGATGATGCGACAGGCGAGCTCGGCGGCGGAGCTGGCGTCCGGCGCGGTGCCATCGGCACCCATCGCGGCAGCGGCCTGACTCGTCACCGGCGCCCCACCCACCAAAACCTTGACGCTATCGCGCAGGCCGGCGGCGACGATTGCATCGATCACCAGTTTCATCTGCCCCATCGTGCTGGTCAGCAGAGCGGACAGGCACACCACGTCCGGCGAGTGGGTGCGTATTGCCGCCACGAACTGCTCATCGGGTACGTTGACGCCCAGGTCGATGACCTCAAGCCCCGAGCCTTCCATCATCATTTTCACCAGGTTCTTGCCCACGTCGTGCATGTCGCCCGCCACCGTGCCGATGACCACCTTGCCCTTGGACGCCACCCCCGCTTCGATCAGCTTCGGCTTCAGAAAGTCCATGCCCTCGTTCAAGGCCCGGGCCGCCAGCAGCACCTCCGGCACCCAGGCTTCGTTGTTGCTGAACCGCACGCCCAACAAGCTCATGCCCTTAAGCAACCCGTCATCGAGCAACTCCACCGCGCTTATTCCCTGCTCCAACCCGACGCCAAGTAGCGCTAACACGTCAGTTGCCTGGCCCTTCTGCACAGCGTCGGACAGGCGCTCCAGTGTTGAAGTGGCGACATCGACCGTATCCATCGCCATTTGTCCTTTCACGAGTCAATCATTCAGTCAAGCAAGTAGCAGCCGGTGTACGTCACAGTTCCTGGCCCGTAGTTGTAGCCCAATCCGTTTGCGGCGCAAACATCGGACACCACCAGCCCGAATGCCTCCATCGACGGCATCGCCAGATCGGGATGCCGGCAGGGCTCCGCGGGGTAGGCGCACTCCGAGCAGCCATCGCACGCCCCATTGCCCAGCGTTTTCATCGCCGGGTAGCTGGGTCTTAGCACCTCGCGGAATTCGGTCACCAGCCGCTTTTGCACCACGCCCGCGGCCATCATGCCCTCATAATCGAACGGATCGTCCAGCTCCGCCGTGGTCTGCACAATCAGGCCCCTCTCGTAGCGCTGGATGATTTCGCGGCATTCATCCAGCGTGCCGCAGGCCGGCGGGCACACCCATGACCGGTTGAAAGAGTGGCACAAGTCGGCGGCGCACATGTCGCGCACCTCGTCGCGCACGACAAGGGTTGACGTTTGCAGCAGCGCGGCGTGGGAAAACCCGAAGTCTTTGGCTTGGCTTACTAGATCACTGCCCATGTGACTCCTATCAGCGATATCGCATACCTTACGATGAGTCCCACTCATTTTTTACCTTGCGGACGCCCCAACATAGAACTCCCATCACGCCATTGGTATTACCGAATCAAGTTAGGCCCCGGCCCCCACCACCCGGCTGGTTCGCGCCACCGCCGGGGCGGGCAGTGTGCGGACGGCCCCGGTGATGGCCGCCACGATATCCTCATAGGTGACGCCGGACATCGGTGACATCCCCACCACATGGCCGTGCCGCATCACGACGACGCGGTCGGCGATCGCCTGCACATCGGCCAGGTTGTGGCTGATCAGCACGATGCCGTGACCGAGCTCGCGCATGTGCACTATCAGGTCGAGCACCTCGCTGGTTTGCGTGATCGACAGTGACGACGTCGGCTCGTCGAGCACCACGATGCGGGGCTGGCCGAGCAGTGCCCGGGCGATCGCCACCGACTGGCGCTGGCCGGCCGACAGGTGCGACACCGGATACCTGACGGATGGGATCTTCGACCCGATCTGGGCCAGCACGTTCTTGGCGGTGTTCTCCATATCGGCGACCTGCAGGAACGATACCCTGTTCAGCTCGCGCCCCAAGAACATGTTGGCCGTGACATCGAGGTTATCGGCCAGCGCCAGCTCCTGGAACACCATCGCAATTCCCAGCCGGGTGGCCGCCGACGGCGACCCGATCGTCACCGGCACGCCCTCTGAGTAGATGACGCCAGAGGTTGGCCGGTAGACCCCGGCTATCACCTTGGCCAGCGTTGACTTGCCCGCGGCGTTCTCGCCGACCACGGCGACGATCTCGTGCCGGTTGACATCGAAATCGATGTCCTCCAGCGCCCGCACACCGCCGAACGACAAGCAGACTTGCCGCAATGAAAGGGACGAGGTTGGCTCCGGCAGCATTGCGTTGGAGCCACCCCGGGTGTTGTCATGTTGAGGCATGCAATATCACCCCTTCGAGATTTCCAGGAAGATGGACTGATTCGAGCGCCAGCGAAATGGCGCCAAGCATCGCACAATCGTTGCCGAGCTGCCCCAGCACGACCTCAATGGTCGGTGTTGAACTCGGCAGCGTGAAACGCGATGTTGCCCGCCGAAGCGGGGCGAGGAATAGTTCGCCCACACCCACCAACTCGCCGCCAACGATGACGCGCTGCGGGTCGATGGTGTTGCACAGTGCGGCCAGGACGAAGCCGATATGCCGGGCGGCGTCCTCAATGATGCGTCCGCAAGCAACGTCACCGCTGTTCGCGCGCGACACGAAATCGCTGAGCGAGAGGTTGCCGTGCGTTAGGTGCAGCGACTCAAGCAGGGCGGACGTGCCGGCCACCGCCTCAAGGCACCCCCGGTTGCCGCAGCGGCAGATGGGCCCGTGCTCGTCAACGCTGATGTGGCCGATCTCACCGGCGGTGCCGGAGAACCCACGGAAGACTTGCCCGTCGATGATGATCCCGGCGCCGATGCCATGCGTGACCGCCAGGTAGATCAGCGGGTTTGCCCCCATGCCGGCCCCGATCCGGTACTCGGCCAGGGCGCGCAGGTTCACGGCATTGTCCACCAGAACAGGGACGTAGAGGCGGCGCTGCAACGATTCGCCGATGTCGATGTCGTCCCAGCCGCGCATCAGGCCCGGCGAAGACACCATGCCCGTTGTCTTGTCGATAGGCGCGTCGACGCCGATGCCAAGAGCCAGGATCTCCTGGTGCTCCGCGCCCAGCTGATCCAGCATGTCGGCGATGAACAGACAGATCCGGTCGAGCGTCGTATCGGCCCGGTGCCCCGCCGCGAGCGGCAGGTGCCGGCGCACCAGCACCTCGCCGGCTGGGTTGGCCAGCGCGATGCGCAGATCGCGCTGCCCAATGTGGACGCCCCCCACCAGGCCAAGTTGCCGGGCGAGCGTGATTTTATTGGCACGACGCCCGCTGCGGGATGTGGGGGCGGTGTTGACGAGACCGGCAGCGAGCAGTTCCTTGATGATCACCGAGACCGTGCCGGCGGACAGCCCCGTGGCGTCCGCCAATTCAACCTGGGTGATCACCCCGAACCGCTTGACCGAATCGAGGATGCGGGCGCGGTTGGCTTCGCGCAGCGACGACTGCGAACCCGAGGGTGGGGCCACAGTGTCCGTCATGCTCCGCATACTACTCCGAGACTTCCGCTTTTACCTTAAGCTACCTGTCGATAGCTTGGCTCAAGCCTATGACTTTGAGACTCTTGGCAACAAGTTGGCATCAGCCACAGTTGTGTTTGAGCCTCAAAGTCAGCGTCTTCAGTCCTTAGCGGCCGCGATGCGCCGCGACAGGATATCGAACAGCACTGCCAGAACCAGGATGGCGCCCTGCACGATGTACTGGTACGAAATGGCGATGTTCATCAGCGCCATGCCGTTGACCAGCGACTGCATGATCAGCGCGCCGATGATCGACCCGGTGATGCGGCCGATGCCGCCAGCCGGCGAGCAGCCGCCGATGAAGCAGCCAGCGATAACCAGCAGCTCGAAGCCCGTGCCTGCCGTGGTGGTGGCCGACTGCATGCGGGACGCCTGCAGCACGCCGCCCAGACCAACCAGGGCACCCATGATGACGAAGACGATGACCGTCACCTTGGCGACGTCGACGCCGGACAGCTCGGCTGCCTCAGGGTTGCCGCCCAAGCCGTAGATGTGGCGGCCCAACCTTGTGCGGCTCTGTAACGTGGCCACGATAAATACCACGGCTCCCAGAATCACCAGCGCCCATGATATGCCGTTGAACACCGCGAACTTATATACCAGGAAGCCGACGATGACGCAGACGAGCACCAGCTTGAGGATGAACCACCACCATGTGTCGACGGCGAAGTTGTTGCGCAACTGCCGCGCCCGGCTGGTGAATTGCATGATGACGAAGATGGCCAGGCCGACCACGCCGATGACCATTGTCGAGCCGCTGGCGATAATGCCGACACTGAACACCGGCGGGATGAAGCCGTTGCTCAACTGCAGGAAGAAGCCGTTCGTGATGTTGATGGTGCCGTTCTTCTGGGTGGACCGCAGCAAGAGGCCGTGCATGACAATCATCAGGCCCAGGGTCACGACGAAAGCCGGGATGCCAACCTTGCCGACCAGCAGGCCCTCGCCCATTCCGATGACAGCACCGAAGGCAATCACGATGATGATCGCCACGATGGCTGGCAGGTGTACCGACTCCATCAGGATGGCGCATATGGCCCCGAGGAAGCCGCAGGCGAAGCCAACGGACAGGTCGATGTGGCGCACGATGATCACCAGCGTCATGCCGCAGGCCATGACGCCAACCACGCAGGTCTGGGCGATCAGGCTTGTCAGGTTGTACGAGCCGATGAACTTGCCCCCGGACCAGATGGCGAAGATCAAGAAGACGAGGATCAGCACCAGGAACATCACCGAATTTCGGATGTTGCTGCGGATGACCCGGTTGATGCTCGCCCCGATGGACTCGTGCAGCATCGAACCGGGTTGGGGCGTCGCGTTCGGGATCCAGATTTCTGTGTTGGTATTGGACATTGTGATACTCCAGTGTTTCTTATCCGATGGCCTTATGCATGATGGCTTCTTCAGTGGCGTCGGCGGCATTCATCTCGTCGGCGATCGCTCCCTCAGACATAACGTAGATACGGTCGCTCATGCCCAGGATTTCGGGCAGTTCAGACGATATCATAATGATGCTCATGCCCTTGGCCACGAGGTCGTTCATGATGCAATAAATCTCATACTTGGCGCCGACGTCGATACCGCGCGTCGGTTCGTCCATTATCAATAGCTCCGGCTCTGGCATCAGCCACTTGGCCAGCGACACCTTTTGCTGGTTGCCACCAGACAGCGTGCCAACAATCTGTTCGATGGATTGAGCCCTGATATCGACCTCGTCGAAATAGCGGTTCGACATCGTGATCTCTTTCGGCTCATCGATGAATGGCCCGCTGGTCAGGTTGCCGAGATCCGGCAGCGTGATGTTGAACTTGATGTCTTGTATCAGCACAAGGCCATTGCGCTTCCGGTCTTCTGTGACGTAGGCGACGCGCCTGTCGACGGCCTTGGCCGAAGAGTTTAGGCGCACCGGGGCGCCGTTCATGAACATCTCACCGCTCAGGCCGTAGTGCCGCGTGTTGCCAAAGATGGACAGGGCCATCTCTGTGCGCCCGGCACCAAGCAAGCCGGCAATGCCGACTATCTCGCCCCGGCGCACGTTTATGTTGATGTTGTGCAGTATCTCTCGGCCCGCGACGTGGTCGTACGCGCTCCAGTTGCGCAGCTCGAAGCAGACATCGCCCACCGTACTGTGTTCCCTTGGCGGGAAGACGTTGGTGATCTCGCGGCCGACCATGTATTTGACCAGCTCGCCTTGTTCGACCTGGCGCGCGGTCGCATCAATCGACGCCGTGGTCTTGCCGTCACGCAACACTGTGATGTTGTCGGCGATGGCCAGCACCTCGCGTAGCTTGTGCGAAATGAGGACGCATGTGATGCCCTGTTCCTTGAGGCCGCGCAGGATGTCAAGCAGGTTGGCGCAGTCATCCTCGCTCAGTGCGGCTGTCGGCTCGTCGAGAATCAGCAGCTGCACGTTCTTACTTAGCGCCTTGCCGATCTCAACCAGCTGCTGGATGCCCACGCTGACGTTCTTGACCTGTGTTTCCGGGTCGACATTGACGCGGACGCGAGCCAGCACTTCCTTGGCCTGCACCATTGTTTCGTTCCAGTCGATCATCTTGTTCCTGACGATCTCGTGACCGAAATAGATGTTCTCATGGATGGGCAGCTCTGGGATCAGGGCGAGTTCCTGATAAATGATGGCGATGCCGGCGGCTTCGCTTTCCTTGATGTTGTGAAAGTGCTGCTCGACGCCGTTAAGAATAATTTTGCCCTGGTATGTACCGTCGGGGTAGACACCCGAGAGCACCTTCATCAGGGTTGATTTGCCGGCGCCGTTCTCACCGACGAGGCAGTGAATTTCGCCTCGCTTGACCTTGAAGGTGACATCATCAAGGGCCTTGACGCCAGGGAACTCCTTGCCGATGCCCTGCATCTCCAAGATGTAGTCTTCGCCGGAATCTGGTTCTATCGCGTGGTCCACTGCTGGTTCAGATGACACAAGCCAGTTCTTCTTTCTCTTGCCACAATCTCTGACGACGAGGAGAGCGGAACAGATTTTAGCCTATCCCGCTCTCCTTGTCGCTACTTCATTTAGTTAGCTAACAATCATCGAGCGATTTAGCTTGATGACGCACTAGCTCTTGTCTTGGACTTGACCGTTGGCGTCGATCGTGTACAGACCGGAGTCATTGACGACCTGAGCCACGTTATCCTTCGTCACAACTGTGATCTGGGCAGCAGATGCCGGGATGTCAGCGGTGTTGTTGTTGTAGGTGGTGGTGATGACCGACGGATCAGCCGGCTGGCCAGCGATGATGGTGCCAACCAGGGACACGCACTCGTCAACCAGGTACTTGTCGGACTTGAAAACAGTCATCGACTGCTTGCCGTCGAGGATGTACTGCACGGAAGCCTTGGCCAGGTCCTGACCAGTGCTGTAGATCGTGGTGACATCTTTATCCAGACGGAAGGCGTCAGTCATGGCCTGCGACGTTGAGTCGTTCGGGGCCAGCAGGTAAACGGTGCCCTTCTGGGCAGCGGTCGCCGAAGCCAGGGCAGCCTCAGCCAGAGTCTTGGCCTTGGTTGGATCCCAGAGGGTGGTGATTGGCTGCATGATCTGCGACTCTTGGTCGTGGGTCAGGGTGGCATTGCTAGCAAGTGATGTTGCTTCCTTCGAGTTGACAACAACGAACGTGCCGTCAGCAATCAGAGGCTGCAGAACAGACCAAGCGCCCTGGAAGAACAGGAACGCGTTGTTGTCGCCCACATCGCCGGCGAACAGGTAAAGGTTGAGACCCTTCTGACCGGAGGCCGTGGCCTGGTCAGCCAGGTACTGGCCCTGGGCCTTGCCAACATCGACACTGTCGAATGTGACGTAGTAGTCAACATTTGCCGTGTTCATGATCAGGCGGTCATAAGCGATCACCTTAATGCCAGCGTTGTGAGCCTTGTCGGTCTCGGCTGCGGCAGCAGCACCATCGATCGAGTTGATGATCAGTACCTTAACGCCAGCGGCGATGAAGGAGTCGACGTTCGTCGCTTCCACCGAGGTGTCGTTGTTGCTGAACTTGATCTGCACACCAGGCATGGCAGCCTCAAACTGTGCCTGGGCCATGACCCAGCGCGGCTGGGAGGCGTCCGACAGCACAATGCCGACATCGGTGGCATAGTTGACGGCCGGCGCGGCGCTCGTGTCGGGTGCACTCGTTGTGGCGGTATCCGCCGGCGCAGATGTAGTCGTAGTAGCAGGCGGCGGCGTGTTCGAGCCGCAAGCAGCCATACTGGCCGCCAGCGCCAAGCCGAGCCCAGCCATTGCCAGATTCTTAAATCTCATTACATATCCTCCTTGAAGTTACGTGGCACCCGTTGCCTAAAACCTAATCGCAGCGATTTGACTACCTTCGATGTGAGTCAGCCCAGGTACGGCTACCAGGATCGCAGACCAACCTACGCTACTTGGCTTTGATTGCCAAACTCAACATAACCGCGTTATGAAACCGTTATACACTGCACAGCCTAAACCAAATTGTGAACGTTACCATCATTGTGTTAGCAGATTTTCGTCGCTTAACACCGAACGCTTCTGGAATTCGGCGAGCAGATCCTCGACCGTCGTGTGGGCCTTTGCCTCGCCCTTGATGTCTAGCACAATGCGCCCGGCATGCATCATCACCAGCCGATTGCCCAGCCGCAATGCCTGGGACATGTTGTGCGTCACCATCAAGGTGGTGAGCTTATTCTCGGCCACCTCCTGCTCGGTCAGGCGGGTGATCAACTCCGCCCGCTGGGGGTCGAGGGCCGCCGTATGCTCGTCCAAAAGCAAGATGTCCGGTTGCGTGAACGTGGCCATCACCAAAGAAAGTGCCTGCCGCTGCCCGCCGGACAGGTAGACGGTACGCGTGGTCAGCCGATGCTCCAGGCCAAGACCGAGCACCTGTAGATGCTTGATGATCAGGCGCCGCTTCTCGCGCGTCAGGCCCCAGCCCAAACCCCGCATTGTCCCCCGGGCGGCGGCCACGGCCAGGTTTTGCTCTATCGTGAGGTTTGGCGACGTTCCCGCCATCGGGTCCTGGAACACGCGGCCGATGCGCGTGGCCATGCGCGGCTCTGGCCAACCGGTGACGTCGGTGCCATCGATCAACACCTGGCCCTTTTCCGGCTTGTGCAGCCCGGCGACCACAGATAACAACGTCGACTTGCCGGCCCCGTTCGACCCGATGATGGTGATGAAGTCGCCGTCGTCGACACTCAGCGACACGTCGTCGAGGGCCACCCGCTCGTTGACGGAGTAGGGGAAGAACGTCTTGGAGACGCCGCGCAATTCCAGCTTCGGGGTGATCATTTGATGGCCTCCTTGGCGGCGGCCATGTCGTCGGCCAGCACCTGTTTGGCGATCTCGCGCTCGCGTCTGGCCCGCGCGAACCGCTGGAACACCGGTAGCTTCGGGATGAGCAAGGCGGCAATCACCAGCAAGGCGGAGATGATCTTCATATCTGTCGGCTTGAGCCCCAGCGTCATCGCCATCTGGATCACCACGCGGTAGATCACAGACCCGGCCAGCGCCGCCAGGCCGGCGCGCCAGATGGGCCAGGCACCGAATATGGCCTGCCCGATGATGACGCTGGCCAAGCCCGCCACGATCGTGCCGATGCCAGCCGAGATGTCGGCGAAGCCAGAGTACTGGGCCCACAAGCCACCCGAGAGCGCCACCAGCCCGTTGCTGATGGCCAGGCCGGCGACCAGCATGCCCTTACTGGCCGTGCCCTGGGCCCTTGCCATCGTCTCATTGTCGCCGGTGGCTTGCATGCCAAGCCCCACGTTGGTGCCGAGGAACCACGTCACCAGGAGCCAGAACACCAAGGCGATCACCAGGAAAACCGCGACGGATTCCCACGTGGCAAAGTGATCCCGCAGGCCGCTCAGGAGCGTCTTCTGCCCGTACAAGCTGATATTCGACCGGTCCTGGCCGCCGATGCTCATAATGCGCAGGTTGAGAGAATACAGTGCGATCTGCGTCAGTATGCCCGCCAGCAGCGGGTTGATGCCGCCCAGAGTGTTCAGCAGGCCGGTGATCACCCCGGCGGCGCAGCCGGCGAAGAAGCCCAGCAATGTGGCCAGCAACGGTGACATGCCGGCGGCAATGCCGGTGGCCACGACGGCACCGCCGGTGACGAAGCTGCCGTCGACGGTCAGGTCGGCGAAGTTCAGCACCTTGAAAGAAATGAAGACGCCCAACACCATGAGCCCAGTCAGCAGGCCAAGGTCAATTGAGCCCGGTATGCCGCCGAGCAGTGAGTTGAGCATGACGTCCTTTCAACACCGCTTGTCAGTGATACAGTCTAGCCTCGTCCGCGGTGGCGCAGGTTGTCGTACCATTCAAGGGGTGGGCCCATCAGGCGATCGCCAACAGGGCGTCCCAAATACATGCCAAGTGACGCGCCGGCCGCAATCGCCAGCGCCACGCCCACCGCCACCAGCAGCGTGGCGCCGCCCTCGCTGGGTGAGGGCGTCTCAAAATTGGTGCCGACTATCTGCAGCAGCCCGCGGAACACCCGCATGCCGGGCACCAGGGCAAGGATCGCCCCGTTGACGATGGCAAACCCGGGCAGCAGCGAGCGGCGCACCAGCATCGTGACCACGAACGCCGCAAGCAGCGCACCGACGAAGTCGGCGAACACCGGGCCGCTGATCACGGCAGAACTCACCCGGAAACCCAGCCAGGCGAGCGTGGCGCCGGCGGCCGCCAGCCCGATGATGCGCCAGTTGGCGAAAGTGCCGATTGTGAAAAAGACGGCCGCCAGTATCGCGGCGGCGTACTGCCCGGGCACGGGCCCGAGGCTGATCGGGTCGGGCGAAATATGGATGTAGATGCCCAGGCGCACCACCACCTTCAGCCCGATGACCAGGCCGGCGACGATGCCGGCGGTCAGCATCACGACCTGCAGCAGCCGCGCCGTCGCCGTCACGTAGAAGCCGTCGATGGCGTCCTGCCCGGCCGCCACGAATTTCATGCCGGCCACCAGCTGCACGATGCCGCCGACAGCGATCAGCGTCGGGTTGAGCCCGTGGAAAATGCCGGTGGGGTCAAACTTGCCCAGCCAAGCGGTCAACGCGGTGACCGCGACGATCAGCCAGGCGCCCATCAACTGCTGGAAGAACGGTGGCATCGAGCGCCGCGCCAGGAAGTACAGCAGGCGGTTGAGCCCGATACCCATCACCAGCGCCACCACCAGGACCACCGGCGAGGTGGTATAGAACAACTGCACCGCCATACCGATGGCCGAGTTACCAAGGGTGGCCAGCCAGCGCGGGTACGGCGGCGGTGCCTCGTGCAGCTTGTCGAAACGCGTCAGCGCCACCTCCAGCGGTTCGCCCGCCTCGATATCGCGCACCAGCTTGTTCAGTGCGGTGATTTTCGTCAGATTGGGGGACGCCAGTTTGACTGTGCGCATGGCGGTCACCGGGTTTAGGCCCCCACCGGGATAGTAGGACGCCACGATGGCGGTGTAGGTGATGTCGACGTTGATGCGCCGCAGCCCGTAGGCCAGGCAGACGCGCCGGATCACCACCACCGTGTCGTTGACGGATTGGCCGGATGATTGCAGCGAATCGCCGATGCGGATCGCCAGTTCGAGCGCCTGCCCCTGCAAGGTGACGGGCAACTGCCCGATGGCCTTCAGATCGGTCAGAGTGTCGCTTTGATCCGGCGCCAAATGCCGGGCGTCCTCAATTCGCCGTCCGCTCTTCGCCACAAGCCTGCCTCTCCCGCGTCGCACTTTCGCATCAAGTTTACCGGAGCGAACACCGGCCCGTCGTGGAAAGTGTGCCTGAAGGCTGGCAATGTGCGAAAATAGATACATAGCCTGCACCGGTTGGCACCACAGGTGCCGCACAGCAAGAAAGAGGTAACCATGGCAGCCATGAAGCCGCGCACGGGCGAGGGGCCGATGGAAGTGGTCAAAGAGGGGCGCGGCCTGGTGTTGCGCATGCCAGTCGATGGTGGTGGCCGCCTTGTTGTGGAGATCAACCAGGCCGAGGCACAAGCGCTTTACGACTGCCTCAAGGATGTGGTCACTCCGTAGTCAAGGACTCACTTAAGCCGGGGTCTAGTACCCCGGCTTCTTCATTATCATCGTCATTGTCAGCGTCAATCACGGTGGCGTCTTCAATCGGGGCGTCCGTGGTCACCGGCGCGCCGTTAGTGAGCCAGGCGTCGTAAGCGTCCACCGGCTCATACGGCTGGGCATCCAGCTGCTTGGCCAGCCGGTCGAGCAGGGCGTCCACCTGCGCCATCGAATAGCCGCGCACGGTGACCGCGAGGCGAACATTGCGTAAGTCTTCGCTGGTCAGCTGGGTATCCGGCAGATCCATGCCGGGGCGGTCGTCAACCAGTGGGGGCATGCCGCCCAGCCTACCCGAACCCGCTATCCAGGCGATGCCGATCACGACGACGGCGAGCAGTGCGATTATCCATGGCATGTCTTATTCCACCTTTCCGATCTGCGCGCACGCCAGTTCGACGGCGTCAAGGACATCGTCTGTGACCTTGATCAGGTCGATGTCAGGCTCGCTGATGAAGCCGCGCTCAAGCATCGTGTCTTGCACGAAGCCCAGCAGACCCGCCCAGTATTCGCTGCCGAACAGCACCAGCGGGAAATGATCGACGGTGCCGGTCTGCATCAGGGTCAGCGTCTCGAACAGCTCGTCGAAAGTGCCGAAACCGCCGGGCAGCACGATGAAGCCCTGGGCGTACTTTAGGAACATCACTTTGCGAGCGAAGAAGTAGCGGAACATGATGCCCAAGTTGACCGAGGCGTTCATCGTTTCCTCGAACGGCAACTCGATGCCGAGCCCGACGGACACGCCGCCGGCTTCGTCCGCGCCGCGGTTGACAGCCTCCATGGCACCCGGCCCGGCGCCGGTGATCACGGCGACCCCGCGCTGCGCCAGGGCGGCGCCGATGCGGTAGCCGACGTCGAACAGCGGGTCGTCCTGCTGCGTGCGGGCCGAACCGAAGACCGAGACGGCCGGTCCCAGGTCCTCAAGCGCCTCGAAGCCCTCGACGAATTCGGTTTGGATGCGCAGCACCCGCCAAGGGTCACCGCGCAGCCACGACCCGTTGTCGGGCGTCAGCAATTCGCGGTCGAGCTTGCGCAGTTTGCTCGGCCCCTTGCGGACGATGCCGGCGTTCAGCCGGCGGCGTGTGTCAGGCATTGCTCTCCTTGTCACCATGGGCCAGCGCCGCAAGCAGCAGGGCTTCGGCCTTGGCCGCCTTGCGCCAGTCGTCAAGATCCAGCGACTCGTCGAGGCTGTGCGCCCGTGAGCCCGGGTCGCTGACCGCCGTCGCCAGCACCTCGGCGCCGGGGAACGCCTGCTGGAAGTCGGTGATCATCGGTATCGAGCCGCCCTCGCCCATCATGACGGGCGGGCGTCCCCAAATACTAGTCATCGCGGCGATCGCCGCTTTGGCACCCGGCCCGTCCACCGCGATGGTGGAAGGCTGCCCGACCGAGCCGGGGGTCACCTTCACGTGGGCGCCCCACGGGGCGTGCGTCATGAGGTGCTGGGTGAGCATTTCGGCGGCGTGTTCGGCGTCGTCGCCCGGGGCTACCCGCAGGCTCACCTTGGCGGACGCCGCCGGTATCAGCGTGTTCGAGGCGTCCTCAATGCGCGTGGTGTTGAGGCCGAGGATGGACACGGACGGCGAGTTCCAGTTGCGCTGCACGACGGTGCCGTCCCCTATCCACTCGACGCCTGCTAGTTTGCCGGTTTCTGTTTGCAGACGCTCCAGCGGATAGTCGATGTCTGGCGCCTGCGAGCTCTTTAGCCCGGCGATGGCGACGTTGCCGCGCTCATCGTGCAGTGTTGCTAGCAGGCGGCACAGGCAGGTCAGGGCGTCCGGCACCAGCCCGCCGAAGCCACCGGAGTGCAGCCCGTGGTCAAGGGTCGACACCTCGACGACGCAGTCGGTGACCCCGCGCAATGTGGCGGTGAGCGCTGGCCACCCGGTGTCCCAGTTGCCGCTGTCGGCGATGATGAAAACGTCGGCGGCCAAGGCGTCGTGGTGGGCGTCCAAAATCGCCGCGAGGCTGGGCGAGCCGATCTCCTCCTCGCCCTCGATGAACAGCTTCACCCCGATGGGAGGGCGCCCGTCGAACGCCCGCAGCACGGCCAGGTGCACGGCCACACCGCCCTTGTCGTCGGCGGCGCCGCGACCGCAGAGGCGGCCGTCGCGCAGGGTGGCTTCGAAGGGCGGCGAGGTCCAAAGAGCCGGATCGCCGGTGGGCTGCACGTCGTGGTGGGCGTAAAGGCAC
>Ga0123354_10008077_pt1 | contig 15968 bp, 18 predicted proteins | sample TergutLab28metaG_2_FD_97872 | JGI IMG/M metagenome (GOLD analysis project Ga0123354, IMG submission 97872) | Labiotermes labralis P4 segment gut microbial communities from Petit-Saut dam, French Guiana - Lab288 P4 | ecosystem: Host-associated > Arthropoda: Insects > Digestive system > Gut ...
CCCCGAAACCCGGAGAAACCGGGGAACTCGGGGGAAACCAGGAACCACGACACCCGCCAAGCCCCCACCAACCACCACGCCGGCCAGCCGACCCCACACAGTCAGAAAATCAGCGTTTCCTTAAGCAAACCTGACTCTATGACCACTTATGCCGATGGGAAGATTTCTCCGCCATGCCGCTCGGAAAACCTGATGAGCGCGCCCTTATTGCGCGGGCCGACTTCTTCGCCATTCACCCATGTGGTTTCATATATCAGGATCCCAAGGACCCCATAGCAGCGTTCGACGCCATGGAACACGCCTCTGACGCACTCAATTTCGTTCCTTCCCCCCAACTCGTCGTAATACGTGCAAAATCCGTGCAGAGCCCCTTGCAGGAAAGCACCAACCCATCGACCACTTTTCCCCGAGCTACTAAGAACTGCTCTCTGCCCTGGACCGTGTAGATGGCCTTCGACGAACCTGCCAGTATCCTGGTACCGAATGCCCTCTTTGTCGGTCCACTCGATTGTTCCCTGACCGTGACTGAGAGTGCCTTCGGTCCACAGACCCTGGCAGGTGCTTCCATCCGGATTGACGAGGACACCGTTCCCGTGTCGCTTGCCGGCCTGGTATTGCCCCTCGTACATGACGCTGCCGTCGGATCGGATTTCCCTCATCAGGCCGGTGACTCCGTGCTGGTATTCACCAACGAGTAGTTCGCCGTTCGCGAGATGGAGCGTGCCTGGGCCGCTGAACTCGCCATCGGCAAAGCCACCCTCGTACCAGCGTCTTTTCCAGTTGCCATCAAGGAAGTCACGCCTGCCGACACCCTGCAATGTGCCACTAACAAAAGTGCCAACATCTTGGACGATGTTCCGTCCTGGACGTGTGTGAAACACGGTACCGCGGCCGTTCCGTACCTGTCCGCCTCGCCAGTCGCCCTCGAATGTCGTACCGTTGCGGTTGTGGAGCACTCCCTCCCCGTCCCCGACTGGGATCGAGCCTGACGTGCCGATATAGTCGTCGGCAAGAAAGTGTTGTGCGTCAATGGAACCCGCCTCGGCGGCCCGAAGCATAAATTGATTCGCTTTGGTCTCGTCTCTGGCCACCCACTCGCCCGCATAGTAATACAGCGCCAGCATATAGTTGGCTTCGATACTTCCCTGGTCAGCGGCAATTGAGTACCACTCGATGGCGCTTGGGTGGTCTGGGATCATCCCATGACCATCGTGGAACAGTGAGCCAATTATGTACGACGCAGTGCTATCGCCGCGCTCGGCCGCTTGGCGCAGCCACTCAAATGCCTTGCGATTGTCCTGTCGCACTTCACCTTGGCCCGAGAGGAATGCCAGCCCCAACTGACGCATGGCCTCGACATCTCCGGCCTCGGCGGCTTTCATCGGTTCTTTTTGGAGTGTTCCGGTAGCATTGAAGGCCCATGGCGCCCGAGAAGCTACCGCGGCGATCAGGTTCTGTTGCTGCAACGTGAGAGACCGAGGCTTCTGAGCCGCAGGTGTGTTGTTCCGCTGGCCACGAAGCCAGTCCTGGGCGTAGGGCACTCCCTGACTCGCGGACGCCCGGTACCAGTATTCTGCTTTGGCTTGGTCGCGTGAAACACCATCGCCGGTTTCATAGCACAGTGCCAGGCAGCACTGTGCTTCTGGATGCCCCTGTTGTGCGGCTTTGCAGTACAACTGTGCACTTTGATTATGGTCCTCAGCCACACCGATTCCACCAGAATAACAAAATCCTAGTTGAAGTTGCGCGTCGGCAAGCCCCTTGTCCGCGGCTTTCTTTAGGAGCTGGACCGCCGTGGCCGGGGCCTTTGGCACATGCGTTCCGGAGAGGTACCAGACCCCCAATTGGCATTGCGCTTCGGCAGATCCTTGTTCTGCTGCCTTGGTGTACCAGACCACCGCATCAGGAAAGCTTTGTGCGACTCCGTTGCCGTTCTCGTACATTATGGCGATATTCCAAGAAGCGTCGGCATCACCACCCTCTGAGGCCGCTTTCCACCACTCGAATGCGTCTTTGTCGCTTTGCCCGAGCCCGTTGCCCGTCGCGAAGGCGTAGCCGATGAGGCGCATCGCCTCGACATTGCCTGCTTTGGCTGCGTTCATGCGCCATCTGAGTTCCTCAGATTGGTTCTTGTCGGTGCCGATCCCATCCTTGAAGAGGTCCGCAAGCGCAGCCATGCAGGCGTCGTCGCCTGCTTCTGCTCCTTTGTGGAGCCACTCGAGCGCGCTTTTGGGGTCCACGGCGACGTTTAGGCCGTACTTGTAGCTGAGCCCGAGTTTGTACATCGCCAGGGTGCTGCCTTGTGTGGCCGCCTTCTCGTAGAACTCGTTGGCTCGGGCGATGTCTTTCGAGACTCCCTGCCCCTCTTCGAACAGATGGCCCAGAACGAGCGAGGCGTCGGCTTCGCCGCAAAACGACGCCTTTGCGAGCCACGCGATTGCGTTTGAGGGGTCATGTTCCAGGCACAGACGTCCAAGGTAAAGCATGGCCTCAGATTCTCCGCTTTGCGCGGCGCGTTCGTACCACTCTCGGCCCGCTGATTCGTCGGTTACGACACCGAGTAAGCCGCTACTGTAAACTCGGCCTAATGCGAGCATTGCCTCCGCTTCACCGGCCTCAGCCGCACGCGTAAGCAGACGGAGAGCCTCCACGTCATTCTGGTCAACGCCGTAACCCTCGGCGTACGCGCTTCCCAGGAGCGCCATCGCGCGGCTGTCGCCCTCTTCGACCGCTTTTGCAAACCAGGCGCACGCTTCTACGTGGTCGGGCGCAGTATGCTCCGTGCCCTGCCAGCGCACGGCGCCGGCCCAGAACATGGATTCGACATTGCCGAGTTCCGCAGCTCGGGTGTACCAGTAGAGCGCCTTGTCATCGTCTCGAATGGGACCGAGTCCACTGCGAAACATGAACCCGACGGCGTACATCGCGAAGGCATCGCCCGCCTCAGCAGCATTGAGAAACAGTGGGAATGCCTGCTCGAAGTTCCCGTCCTCGAAGGCCTTCTGAGCATCTGCGAGTTGGGCTCGCGCCTCCTTGTCATCAGTATCAGCGCTAGTGGGCGCGAGTTGCGGCACAAACGGAATGTCGCTCAATTTGAGCGTTCGGCCCTCCGCCACTGCCGGACTCGCCCCCAAGACACTCCGTGACAGACCAAGACTCTTGGCTTCCTCCTCAGATAACATGATCTAGGTCTCTTCCTTCGAAGCCGGCAGTTGCGCTGATCCTGTGGATCGTGTCACGCCAATGCATTGTCCAACCTCTCTATGTCGACGCTCAGGATCGTGGAGAAATCATCATCCTTTAGGTCCTGCTTCCTTGCTGCACCTAACCGGGCGCGCTGGTTCCTCACAATTGCCTCGAACATGTTTCGGACGCCTCGGCTGTTACCGAAATCGTCGCGGCTCGCCCGACGGGCGAGTGCATCTTTCGCCACTGAGTAGAGCTCTTCACTCATCGAGAACCCATTCTCTTCGATCATGTTGAGGAGAATCGTGAACATATCGTCAACGGTGTAATCTTCGAACATGAATGAGCGTGTTACGCGGCTGCTCAGGCCTGGGTTCATTTTGATCATCTGAGCCATCTTCTCGGGGTAACCCGCAAGTATCACGACCAAAGAGTCGCGATGGTTGTCCATCTCGCCGACCAAGGTATCAATCGCCTCTTGCCCGAAATCTTGATCGGTGCCACCCTTCAACGAGTACGCCTCGTCAATGAACAAGACGCCTCCGAGGGCCGATCGAATCGCGTCCGCAGTCTTGCGGGCAGTGTGCCCGATATACATGCCCACCAGGTCTTGGCGCTTACACTCGACGAATACATCTCCTCGTTTGAGGACCCCGAGCTCGCCCAGAATGCGCCCGATCAGGCGCGCGACGGTGGTCTTGCCAGTGCCGGGTGCCCCCAAGAAGGCCATGTTCAGGGACTGGGACATCGTTTGGTGTCGCAGACCGCGTCGCAGCATTTCCTGGTCGGTCTCAATTGTCCATATCAGTTCTTGTACGCTGGCCTTCACGCTGGCAAGCCCTACCATGCGGTTGAGTTGGTTCACCAGCTCATCGACGGTCGCCCGGTTATCACCAGGCAGCCAGATGTCTTCGGGGCGCAGCCGGAGCAGGTCCTCTTTACCGAAGGACCGTGTGGCAAGCCGGTCCGCCATGTTTAGCGCTGACTTTTCGATTAGGTCAGTGACGTATCTCGCGTTGCCGAAAGTCTCATCGATCCGATCCCTCTCGATGCAGCTCCGAATGGCTTCGTCACAATCGGCGTCAATTAGGTATTTCTTCGATTTCGCCACCTCATGAGCGATCTTGATCAGGTCCTCATCGGAATAGTCCGGAATGTCAATGTGAAACTTGAATCGTGAGCGGAACCCTGGATTGGAGTGGTTCAGCATTTCGTTCATCTTGTCGCGGTAACCTGCGATGATAACCGAGTATTCCGAACGATGGTCGTACATGTCCTTAAGGAGGGTGTTGATCGCCTCCTCGCCGAAGTCTGTGCCGCCATCCGACTTGTATAGCCCGTAGGCCTCGTCAATGAATAGTGTGCCGCCCCTTGCTGACTCGATTATCGCCATCGTTTGCTTTGCGGTCTCGCGGACGTGTTCCGAAATGAGCCCACTCGGGTCGGTTTCAATGGGAGTGCCCTTTTCGCGTATTCCGAGACTGAATAGCATTTTTCCAATGACGCGCGCAACCATGGTCTTGCCAGTTCCTGGATTGCCATAGAGAACAAAGCTGTAGGACATCTCTTTGTCTGGCTCTATCCCGTATTCCTGTTCTCGCAGTTGTTGCATCTTGAAGAAATGGCAGAAGGATTTCAATTGCTTTTTCACCGAATCAAGGCCGACGATGTGTTCCTGTTCGAATGCTTCCTCGATGAAACTCTCACATTCCACGACTTTCGCCTTGTCCGCGCAAGTCTCCCCGCCATCGTCAGCGAGCCGCTGCCCTCCGCCTGGGGCGTCCGTCAGGGCGGTGGAACCGGCGTTCGCGGTGAGTTCCGGACTCGCATTTGTCTCCATATTCAGATCGCTCTCATCTCGTGCCTACTTGCCTATCTCTTCATTGCTCGCACAACGAGCGACAGGCCAACATAATCGCCCAACCATGTGTTCGTATTGCTCATGGCGTCGCCGAAGAACGCCCTGATGCGCAGCGTGCTGGTCGTAGCTCTCTTTGACTGGCACTTCGCGCGAGCGTAACCACACGGTTTCGGTGGGATCCGTAGGCACAGCCACCATGGGACGTGCTGTGCCTACGGACTCTGATGGATATGAACTATTACTATTTGTACCCCCAACATCCATTTCGTTGGTTCGGCTGGTTCCAGCCATAGGCATTCGGGTGTTCGCAGTGAATTCGTCCATCTGCTTTTCGTTCTCCCGCGAACCAACAGTCGAGGCAGTTGCCGCAGAAGATGCCAGCAGGCAACTCTACGGGACTCTGGATCTGGTCCTTCATGATTCACCTCCTCTCGGTTTTGCGATACGTACTACGACTGAAGTCAGCGATGCCCGTCTTCTTATGCCCGAAGACACATAGCCCGGGTGGTTTGATGCGTACCTCATCAAATGAGCACCACCGATTCTCTAGGTCAGCGAATTTGCAGTCTTTGCATTGAAGCACCGGTAACTCAGTCATCGCCGTTTCCTCCCATTGCTTTCTGTGATGTCTATCTCCGACAAGGTGACAACATCTTCACCTATGCGCACTTTTCTGCGATATCTCGTCGCGACATAGGCCACCAAGTCGCAGGTGGGAAATACGAGTGGAAAATACAGTCGGCTGATCCTCGTCGGCATGGCTGTCATGATTTGCCAGATGTACCCCTTGTCTGGCATCGACAACCCTCGCTCACCTGGTGGGTGACTGTGAAAGACGCCCAGGAACTCAACCTCAGATGCTGCCCAGTCGCGGATCCTAGTGTTGAGGTGTCCGACATCTGGTCGGTAACTGTTTTCTAGACAATTGGCCCCTATGGTGTCGAACTCGTAGGCGGTTATCGTGTCTTCACGTCCTCCGAGGATTCCGCCGGTTTCCGGCGGTACGCTCGGACAGCTTCCCACCAGTTCGTCGTACACATGTGTTGCGATCTTCATCGTGGAGCCCAGCCTGTGGTACGCCTCCTCGGCACCACGTGAGCCTCGGTAAGGACCGTGGCTTCACGAGTACGCCTTGGCGCTGCTCAGTTGAGGTCGAAGGTGTGGCCGAGGTCCTTGAGGGATCGCCGCAAGGTGCGGAGACTGGACCGAACCTGGGGATTCTGCGCGACTTGGCGAGCAACGAAAGCAGCTTGCTGAATTCCCGGTTGCGCCGGTTGTGGCGACACGGGTTGGCTCGGCGCCACCGCCGCGCCACACCACCAGCAGAACCTAGCTTGAGGCGAAGCGACCAGCGCCCCGCATGCTGTGCATTTCATGGTTTTTCCTCTACTTATGCCCCAGATACATGATCTTGGAGGGGGGGACTGGCTTGATGGAACGAGTTGACCGCTGAATGTGTGCCCAGGACAGGTGCCACACGGGGCTCTCGTCGTTCAGGGCCACGGTGTAGGCGACCATTCTCAATCCCGTCTGCTCCGATAGCGGAGTGTCATTCTTAAGTTTGCTCCATTCTCGGAGTTGTTGCAAGTACCCGTCAGTTTGGACCCAAGCTCAAGGGCGCGATCATGGTGGGGTTTCAGGGCGGCAGAAGGCGCCAACCGGATTAGCAACCCGGAGGTCATGTTCCCGCCGCCCTATCTGGAGTTGGATGAGGTGACGGTCGGCGACAAGCCGCTGCCCTCGCTTCATCCGGGGAGCCGTCCTGCATGCCAGGACCATGGCTGTTCAGGACTTGGGCGGAAGCCGCCAGCCTCAAGCAGATACTCCGTAAGCCATGGGTGCTTGCATGATGTCGAGGATTCTCGGCGCCACCCAGTACTCCCGGCCGCCGCGGCCCTGGCTGCCGAGGCTTGTCAGCCAGGCGCGTGACTCCGCGTCGTGAACCAGCAACCGCGCGGCCTGGTTGGTGAGTCCGGTGAGTTGCTCAACCCGTTTCACGGTGACGATTGGGTTTGCCATGATGGCGTCCACCAGTATCACCAGTTTGCTCCGCGACCGAGCCGCCGTTTTCACGTACTCCTCACGGATCGCTATCAGAGCGCGAGACCGGGCCACTGCGTCCTGAGCCTGCGACGCCACCGCGTTCAGGAAGAACCGTAACCAGCCGTCGATGTCGCCGGTTTGGCGTACGCCTTGCAGCCGGTCGTAGTACGTCTGCCGGTACGTCTCGAAGTAGCTCGACAGGTAGAGCAACGGCATCGGCAAGCGGCCTCGGTTCACCAGCAAGAGGTTGATCAGGAGGCGTCCGATGCGCCCGTTGCCGTCGAGAAAGGGATGGATGGTCTCAAACTGGTAATGCATCAGAGCCGCCTGGATCAGGGCGGGTAGCCGCTTGCCGTCATCGTTGACGAAACGCTCCCAATCGCCCATGAGATCGGGCAAATGCTCGGGCAGAGGCGGTACGAACACGGCGTTGTCCGGGGTGGCGCCAGGCGTACCAACCCAAACCGGACTGGTACGCAGCTCTCCCGGGTTCTTCTCTTCGCCGCGTACCCCGCGCAAGAGAACCTCGTGAACCTGCAGCACCAGTCGTTGGGTGATGGGCAGGGACTTCGCAAGATCGTTGGCTAGTTCGGTTGCCTCTAGGTAACGCCGTACCTCTTCGGTGTCGTTGTCTCGCGCGGCGGCGTCGACCTCGGACCGGAAAACGTCAGACAACGACGCCTGGGTGCCCTCGATACGCGAACTCGCCAGCGCCTCTCGCCGGCGGTACGGCCCGATCAGCAGCTCCGGGTCTGTGATGATTTCGGCGAGACCTTGCAAGTGCCCGAGTGCGGAGTCGGCTTCGGATAAGGCGGCGATGGCCTCGTCGCTCAGTGGTAACTGGCGAGGAATCGCGTTAGGGAGATAGTACGTGAATGCCCATCGGCTACCTGGCTCGCGCCAAGGCTTCCCGAACGGGCTGCTCACATACCGGGTGGAATCCACGTGGCTATATTACAAGTCAGAGGCCGGTTCACTTAACATATCGACCCTAACTTCCAAGTTTCTACGGTAAAAACTTGGAAGAAAAGCCTTTATTCCAAGTTCACTTGTAGCGTGGCGACTAACTTCCAAGTTTCAGGGCCTTTCACTTGGAAGTTCGACGATTCCGGTGGTACTGGCCAGCCGCCAGCGGTATGTCCGGCGGGATCGTTGAGACTAAACTTGCTTGCTGGTGCCAACGGTGGAATAGCGATGCGAGATCACCGCTCTTGACCCGCGGGAGGTGAGCGATGGCTGGACGGGTGAATTTCGGCAAGTTCGGGATCGGCTACTGGGTGGTGGTGCTGATTTGCGCGGTGTTGGGGGGAATTTGTCTGGTTGGCGCGCTGCGGATGATGGCCGACCCGGCGTACGCCAACTCGCTCGCCGCCCAGGGGTACTCGGTCGTCGCGCAGACCATACTTTCCCTGGTGGGAGCCCTCTTTTTCGGGGGTGCGGCGGCGACTGGCCTGTGGATACGCCAGTTCTCGCTTCGGCCGAAGCGCCCTCGCGCTGACGATGTTGACGACGACATTGACGATGAGGCAGACGACGATCCTCAACCGCGCCGGTAGCCAGCCGCGCCGGTACCGGGTGGCTAGATGCCCGGTGCGCGCAGCGTGCTTTACCGATGCCGGCGGATCACCGCCAGGGTGATCGCCACGGCGGCCACCTGCAGGATCAGGCCGGGTCCGGTGACCACCCACTGAGCCCACCACGTACCGACCGCCGAAGCCAGCCCGCTACCGCCGATCAGGCCAACCGCTGATTCCACGGCGAACGACGCGACCGGCGCGGCCACCACGACCAACAGCGTGGCCCAGGCCGCCGCCAGACGTTTGCCGCTGACGACACCCGCAACCACACCGCAGGCGACGAGTTCGACGGCCACGATCGGCAGCAGCGCGGGTGCCGGCATACCCGTCAGGGCGTACGCGACGAGCGGACCCGCCACGCCGGTGATGGCGCCGACCGACGGTCCGGCGAGCAACCCGACCAGCATGACTGGTACGAACATCGGCAACCAGGCCTGGGCGAACGCGGGCCCGGCGCCTGCGGCGATCCCGGCCAGGTGAAAAGCCTGGGGGAACGCCACGGCGGCGGCTGTCGCCGCTAGCGCGGACAGGGTCCGGGGCCGGATCCCCACGATGGGGGTGGGCAGTGACAGAACTTTTGTCGACATGTTCAGCAACCTTTCTCGTCGATTCGGACCAACTCGTACTCTCGCGTGCCAACACCGAGGGCGGCCGCGCTTTCAATCGTCCGGATGCCGTGCCGCGACTCGATGCGCTCGATCAGCGCCGTCTTGCCGGGATCATCCGAAGCGTACACCAGGTCGACGCACGCCTGGTCCAGCGCCACCGGGTCGAGCGAGGCCAGCACGCCGATGTCGCCGACCTGCGGGTCTTCGGCGACGCTGCAGCAATCGCAGTCGACGGACATGTTCTTCATGATCGACACGAAGGCCATCTTTCCCGGCCCGAAGTGGTCGACGATGGCCTTGCTGGCGTCGGCCATCGAGTCCAGGAAATCGTCCTGCTCGGCCTTGAACGCGCTGTCGAGCTGCCCGGCGCCGTGGATGTACGCCTTGCCGTGGGCGGACGCGATCCCGATGGCGATGTTCTTCAGCGCACCGCCGAACCCACCCATCGGGTGCCCCTTGAAATGGGTCAGCACGAGCATCGAATCGTAGTTGACAAGGTGCGCGCCGACGAAATCGGTCTGGATGCGCCGGCCGGTGGGAATGGGCAGCGCCAGTTCGGCGTCCGCATCGAGGATGTCGACCTCGGCGATATCGGTCCAGCCGTGCAGTTTCATGGTCTCCCAATGCTCGGCCGTCGTACCCCGCTTGCCCGCGTAGGCCGTGTTCGCCTCGACGATGGTGCCGTGGACGCGGTCGACGATCGGCTTGACGAAGTCGGGCCGCGTGAAGTTCTGGTTGCCGACCTCACCGGAGTGCAGCTTGACCGCCACCTTCCCCGGTAGTTCGATGCCCAGTGCGGCGTACGTGGCGACGACGGCCTCCGGTGTGACAGTGGGCGTGAAGAAGACTTTCGCTGTGGTCATGTGTGTACCTTTCCCTGATCCATCATAGATCCGGTCTAGGTAGTGTACGCCAGTACGTGCCGGTGTGTGCCGGTGCGGGCAGTTAGTTGGCGTCGGCTGGCGGAACGGGGGCCGGGGGAGCGGGAGCTTCGGGTGGTACGGGAACCTCCGGCGGTACCGGGGCCGCCCACGTGGGAGTCTCCGACGGTACGGGGGCCGGTGGTTCGGCCTGCGGTACCGGTACCTGTGGCACCGGCGGACGCCACGCCCACGGCGAAGCCGGGTTGTCCAGTGACGGGGTGGGCGGCTGCGGGACGGGGGGTACTCCCGGGGCGCTCTCGGGCAGGGGTATTGCCGGGGTGCCCAGTGGCGGTACGTCCGGTGGTTGCGAGAACGGGGCCGGACTTGGCGGTTCGGCCAGCGGCGGGGCCACCGGTTGCCAGGTCGGTGGTACGGGCGGTTGCGCTGGCGGTACGGTCGGTTGTGCCACTGGCGGCGCAGTTGGCAACTGGCTCGCCGATGGCCAGGCCTGCGGCGGTACGGGTGTTGGCTGATCCGGTACTGGCGCCGGCGTCCAGGCGGCTGGTTCGGGCTGGGCGTACGGTTGCGCGGCCGCCAGCGCCTCTGGGCCGTACCGGCTCTTCCAGTGCGACCGGCGAATCAGTGAGACGATCAGGACGACCAAACCGGCCAGTATCCCGACAACGATGAGCAGGACTCCGACGACGATGCCGACGACCAATCCGCCTACCTGCATCGGCGGCGCGATCTTGAAGTTGAACGCGGTACCGGTGGTCGCGCATCTGACGGTGTACGTCCCGCTGACCGGTGGTGTGAAGGTGGCCGCCAGTTGGTAGTTGTTCATGGTCTCATTCGTCACATTGCTGGTGCTGAAGGCGACGTTGCCACCGGATGGATCCAAGATTTGACAGGTCCCGCCCACGATGTCCCCGGGGTTGGTCCAGATACCCATGTTCACGCCGGCGTCGAGGCTGACCGGGTTGGGGTTGCCATCGGCGGCGAAGGCGGGAGCCCGCGCGACTCCGGAAGAAGATCCGATGGCGGACGTGACGATGAGAATGGTACCGATCACCGGGCCGAGCACGAGCAGAGCAATACCGATGATGATCCCCACTTTGCCTGGCTTCTTTTTCGCAGGTTGAGCAGGCGGCGGTGCGTACGGGGCGGTCACGGACATGGTGACTCCTTTCACTTCACATCAGACTACAGCGTCGGAGGGTACGCGGCGGCGTACCGAGCTGTGATATTGGATTGACGGCCAAGGTCGCCGCTGCGCCGGGTTTGCGCCGACGTGTGGACGGTAACCGCCGGATCAGGATAGAATCCTGATCCGGATCGTGTTGTTATCGCCGGTTCCCCCTGCGAGCGTAGTTCAATGGTAGAACATCAGCTTCCCAAGCTGACAGTGCGGGTTCGATTCCCGTCGCTCGCTCGCTATTGCTCGTTCCCGCCGGGAATCGAACCCGGTACCCAGCCTTCGCGAAGCGCTGTCGCGCCGCGTCGGCCCTGAACCTGTTCGGAAACCCACCGGGTTTCCTCACGACGGTTCAACCCGTCGCTCGCTCACTCGCTATCGCTTACTCCCACCAGGTTGCGCTTGCCTGACCAGGCCGTCAGATCGAGCGCCAGGACGGTCACCGCCTCGGGTACCGGATCGGGTACCTCGTACCCCCGGCCCGGCGCGTAGTGTTCGATCACGGCCATCAGCCCGGCGCGGCGTTCCGCCGGATCGGTCACGATCCGCCCCCGCCCGAAGCCGATCGCCGACTCGTAATAGGCGGTCAGATGGCAGACGTCGCCCTCGGTACCGCCCAGGCCCTGCCGGATCGCCACCTCGAAACAGACCCGCGGATCGTACTCGAGCGCCGCGATCTTGCGGCCCTCGCCGGCACCGTGCAGATAGATGGTCAGGCCGTTTTCCCCGGCCGTGACACCGTAACTGACCGGGATGACGTACGGGCCGGCCGCATCGACCAGGCCGAGCTGGCCGACCTCCGCCCGCTGCAGGATGTCCCGGATGGCCGGCTGATCACAGAACGCGCGTTCCGCCCGCCGGAGAGTCACCGGCGGCCCGGGTTGATCGCTGCCGGTTGCCGGAAGATGTGGGCTGATGTCCATGTACCCAGACTAGTGGGATTCCCGACTTAGGCTGCGACCAGATCGGTCTGTCCGAAGTCGTCGCCAACGAAAAGCAGTGGCTGGTGGCGAACCGAGGCCAAGGCGTAGCTGAAACAATCGCCCATGTTCAGGTGGGCGGGATGCCCCGAACCCTTGCCGAAGTCGCGGTAGGCTGCCCGCGCCACCGTGGCTTGTTCCCTGTCGAATGGCTCGATGACAACGCCCAATACCTCCAGCAGCGTATCGAGTCGGCGCTGGTTTTCGGGGTTGGTACGCGAGTCGAGCACGGCGTACAACTCGACCGATGTGGCGGCTGACATGCGGATGTCGGGCGCGTCTGCCAGTTTCTGTCGGATGATGTCCCAGCCCGGTTCGCGCAACCAGAGCGCGACGATGGCCGATGTGTCGACGATCATGCGGGTAAGCCGGCGTCGTCGTAGAGGCGGGCTTGGCGTTGGCGGACCGCTTGGGCGTCACCGGCGGATTGCGCGTCCCAGATGGCCGTGAGTACGGAGTCGACGCTGGGCTGGCCCGGACTCGCTGATTGATCCAGTTCCTCCAGGCGGGCGGTGACGGCTTCGTTGATCGCTTGTACCTGGGTGGTGTTGAGACGGCTGGCCAACGCTGCCACGAGTCGTACCGTTTCCGGGTTCTTCACGTTGAGGCTCATGCGACCAGGATACACCTAGGTACCTTGAGTTACACCGTTACACCCACCGGCGTACGGAGTCTCCGCCGGTCCAGTAGGGTGACAGTATGAGCGTGTTCGACGATTTCAAGGCTGCGGCCGACCTGGTCAAAGCGGTGCAGATGCGGGCGTACATGCGTGATCAGTTCGCCTACCTGGGGATACCGACGCCGGTACGCCGGGCGCTGAGCCGCGAGTTCCTGCGTACCGCCGATAAGACCAGGCTCGACTGGGATTTCGTGGATCGGTGCTGGGACCAGGCGGAACGCGAGTTCCAGTACCTCGCCGTCGACTACCTGGCCGGCCGCCGCCGGGCGCTGGTACCCGGTGATGTCGCCCGCCTGCGCCGCCTCATCGTCACCAAATCGTGGTGGGACACCGTGGACGGCCTCGATGTCCTGGTCGGCGACATCGCGCTTCGCCACCCGGCGGTGAACGCCACGCTGCTCGCCTGGAGTACGGATGAGAACATCTGGCTGCGCCGTTCGGCGATCGACCACCAACTGTTGCGGAAGACCCAGACCGACACCGCCCTGTTGGAGCAGATCCTGGTGAACAACCTGGGGCAGACGGAGTTCTTCATCAACAAAGCGATCGGTTGGAGCCTGCGCGACTACAGCAAGACGGACCCAGAGTGGGTACGCGGGTTCATCGACCGCCACCGCGCGGGGTTGGCGCCGCTCAGCGTCCGCGAGGCCAGCAAGTACCTGTAGCCATCCTCGCCGCACCATGAAGCGATACCTTGTGTCGCCTGCTGAAGCGCCATAGAATGGCTATATGACCGTCACCGCCACCATCCGGGTACCCGAGCAGACGCGCGACCAACTGGCGGCCTTGGCCAGTCAGCGCGAGCTGTCGCTGTCGGCGTACCTGGGCGACGTGGCTCGCCGCGAGCGCCGGGCCGCCACCATCGCCGCCGCCCGCGCCGAAGCGCTGCTCGATGAAGCGAGCCCGGAAACGGCTGCCGAATACGAATTGTGGGAAGGTACGCTCGGCGATGGCATCGACTGACGACGGCCCCCGCCAGCGGGAGATCTGGCTGACTGCCTTTGGCGCCGGGCGGGCGGAGGAGCCGGGGAAGTGCCGGCCCGCGATTGTCATGTCGGCCGATGGCCAGGTGAGCGGTTCGCCGCGTGACCTTGTGGTGGTCGTACCGCTGTCCGCCACCTTGGTACCCACGGCGACCCGTCCGGGCATCGCCCCAACGCCTCTCAACGGCTTGGCGGCCGAGTCGGTGATCGTGGTCAGGGCCGTCCGCGGGATGGCGACGAGCCGACTGATCCGACGCTTGGGAATCGTGGATCAGCCCACGTTCCGCAGCGTCCAGGAGATACTGTCGGACCTGTTGGATTTGCCCTGATGCGGTGCCGACTCTCTGGTTAGCTCAACCTAACTCAGCGCCGCCCGTACCTTGGCCGCCACCGTCGCTCCGTCGGCCCGGCCCTGGGCGCGAGTGTTGACCGCCTTGACGATCAGGCCCATCTGCTTCAGCGTCGCACCGTCGACTGCGCCAACCTCGTCGGTCACGATGGCATCGAGTTCGGCCTCGGTCAGGGGAGCCGGGATGTACGTGGAGAGCAGGTCCGCTTCGCGGTTCTCCTTGTCGGCGAGTTCCGGGCGGTGGCCCTCCGCGTACGCCTCGGCCGACTCGCGGCGTTTGCGGACCTCCCGGGTGATCACGGCCTGCTCCTCCGCCTCGGTCAGGTCGCGGGCGGCCTTCCCGGCGACCTGCTCGTTGAGGATCGCCGCGATCGCCATGCGCAGTACGCTGGTCGCGAACGAGTCCTTCGCCTTCATCGCCGTCGTCAGATCCGTCCGCAGGCGCTCCTGCAATTCAGCCATGATGGGTCTCCTTTTCCGGTACGCGGTACATCAATCGTCCCACATTCCCGCAGTGGCCGAACTTTCGAGAAACCCGTCACCGGGCGGGGTTGGCGCCGCTCAGTATCCGCGAGGCCAGCAAGTACCGCTAGCCCAGCGCCGCCTTAACCGTGGCGGCGTCGGAGGAACGCCCCGGTGGCGACGAGGCCGGCTGCCACGACCGCCAGTCCCAAGGCGATGGCGGCTGTTCCACTGGACTCGACAATTGTGCCACCCCCCGCGATCGTCACGGTGGGACCACTCACGTTGGTCGGTGACGGTGTCTGAGGAGTGACCGGTGATGTCACAGGAGGAGTGACCGGTGATGTCACAGGAGGCGTCACCGGAGGAGTGACCGGGGGAGTCACTGGGGGAGTGACCGGGGGAGTCACGGGGGGAGTGACCGGGGGAGTCACGGGAGGAGTGACCGGGGGAGTCACAGGGGGAGTCACAGGAGGCGTCGTCGTTACCGTGGCGAGTGCGATGTCGGACAGCATGGATTCGTCGGTGGTCCAACAGCTGGCGATCAAGGCCCGGTACTGGGTGGTGGCCGTCAGATCGGATATGGTCAGGGTTGCGTCGGTCGCTCCTGTGATGTTGGTCCAGGTTGTGCCGTCGGTGGATTGCTGCCACTGGATGGTGGGCACGGGGTCGCCGGCGGCTGCGATGCTGGTGGTAAAGGTTGAGCCCGTTTCGATGGTGTCCGAGGCGGGTTGGCTGGTCACCGATGGCGTGGTGCCGTAGGTAAAACCGTCCGCGTATGTCTGCGTCAGGGGCACGGTTCCGTCTGGGTATGTGTCCGTTGGCGGCAGGGTGCCGAGGGTGTAGGAGACGGTGACGTCAACCGGGCCGCAACCGCCTGGCGTGGTCACCAGCCACGTGCCGTCGGCGCCCCGGGTCAAGTTGGTGCCAGGCACGTCGCCGAAGCTGACGCCGGTCACCGTCAACGGCAACGTCACTTGATAGCCCGATGGTGGGAGGTTTCGGTTCCAGTCGGCATTGCCCAACCCGGAAAACGTGCCCACGCCCCAACTGTACAACGTGCCGTCGGCGGCCAGCGCGTACGCGGTAAACAGGTTGGCGGCGATGGCGGTGAAGGTCACTCCGGCTGGTAGCATCGCCACCGGGATCGGGGTCGGATATGACTCCGCTGAAAGGTCGGCG
>Ga0123354_10008078_pt1 | contig 15967 bp, 13 predicted proteins | sample TergutLab28metaG_2_FD_97872 | JGI IMG/M metagenome (GOLD analysis project Ga0123354, IMG submission 97872) | Labiotermes labralis P4 segment gut microbial communities from Petit-Saut dam, French Guiana - Lab288 P4 | ecosystem: Host-associated > Arthropoda: Insects > Digestive system > Gut ...
AGTAAGTAAGTAAGTAAGTAAGTAAGTAAGTAAGTAAGTAAGTTTTCAAACTCGTGTCATAAGTATAAACGTAACATAACACTGCACTTGCACTTATATACATACAAATATAACTACATTTTCCATGAATCACTCATGTACTTTAAATCGTAGGGTCTCATCTTCTTGGCTTAGTTCCACCTAAGGCGCCATCATTTTATTTTGCGTTTTTCAAAATTCCAGTCTATTCATCATCAGCCGATTTCAGTGGCTAAAATGCATACCTGGTAGTAATACAGGTACATAAATTGCAAAATATATAGTCTAACACAACTCAATAATTATTAGGATTAATGGTATATTTTGCTTTATTACTTCCGGCTAAATGTTTCGGATCTATCCGAGCCATCTTCAGGCTTTAGTATTATTTACTGAAGGTGACATATACAATTGGCAATAGAGCCGAAACATGTAGCTGGAAGTAATAATGTAAAATACACCATTAATCCTAATAATAACTATTAATTGAGTCGTGTTAGACTATATATTTTGCAATTTATGTACCTATATTACTATTTAACAACACAATAGGGATGTCTCACCTGAAAATTACAAACGCATCCTAGTAAAATGCTTGAAATCACTGTCTACAAACCCGCGTTTAAAATTTCGATGTGGGTATTAGCTGCAGCTCGGCACCCCCCTCCCCCTCTTTGGTGCGCCATTGCAATGGGAATCCTTTATAATGATTTACGCGGATCTGAAAACTGGTCTTTTGCATTACGGTATCTACAGGAAGGCATATATTGCTGGTCTTAAGTTCTGAGTCCCGGACAGAACGCTAAGATCCAAAAGAATGTAACAAATATTAAAAAAAAAACTGCGCAATGAGAAGGCACATAAATCTTTACTCTTATCCAGATTTCGTAATGCCAGACGTACGTATAAAAACATCGGCGTAGAGGACGAGAATACTAAATTGTGTAGTTTTTTAATTAAAAAAAAAGAACGGATGACGCCACCCAGAAACCTATGAACAGTAACGAATACGGAAAATTTGAATATGGATTGAACTGGCTCTGGATAACGTCCAGTAACGTGTAAACAAGACAAAGACGCAGGAAACGTATCCATCCGGTGATCAACTTCTCAAGCTCTCCGCTCCACTGAACTAGACCGCTGTGTGGGGTCGATCGAAAAATGGCGTAAAGACTGTGGCTAACTTGTGGGAGAACAGTATTTCTGGCATTACGAATACCAGCCTCCCAGTGAGCTAAGTGTCCAGATCTCGAATCAAGTAGACCTATTTACAATCAGTTAGGAACGCAAAAAGCTGTTCAGCGAAACGTGGACATCAGACTTACTGACGACCGATGAACAGTACCAATTCCCCCCCGTGGCGCTGCAGCCCAACGCTGGCCATGGCCTCCTCATTCATGAGGTGTCTAGGTCACACGTAAGGACGTATCACAGTCAGGAGGACTTCTCTGGACGAGTGATCAGCTCGTCGCAGAGACCTCTACCGGACAACACACAACACTCACAACAAACACCATGCCCCCGGTGGGATTCGAACCCACGATCTCAGCAGGCGAGCGGCCGCAGACCTACGCCTTAGACCGCGCGGCCACTGGGACCGACCAACAGTAACATTACAAATGTAAATGCCATGGCTGAAAATGGTTGTGGCCCGACCGCCGAGGAGATACTGAAGGAAACTCAAAACAATCAACCTCCCTGCTACAACAAATATAAGAAAATCACTAAGCGATGTTCTCTTCGGCCTGCCTACTCTCTGTAGTCCCGACCTGTCCTGTGCAAAAGCAAAAGCACAGAATCGTTAGCAGTCACTGCCGCAACAAGAATAATGGGACGTAGGGCTGACGAGCTGTATCTGAGAATCACTCGACCTACTTCGTATTCTTAAGCTCTTAAATGGCTGTCAGAAAGATCGTCATAAACATCGGTCAGTACATTACATATCCACCCTACACGGCGTCGTAACACAGAAGACTCGTGTCTTATCAACAGTGCCCTGCGAATCTCAAACCTCGCACGTTTGAACTCCTCCCTCCAAACGTTCCTCATCTTCGTCTGTTCTTATCGCTTACTTTCCATAACAGTTTTCAGATTATCTGCCACAAAACCTTATTGCCTCTAGATTTCGCACCAAGTGAATTACACTATTTCGCGAAGCAGCACCGGGAATATTAAAAAGATACTCTTGAATGGTACCACTTGTCTAACCTGCAGCATTTAAGAATTTTCTTATTCTACACACCCTGGGTTCTGTAAAATAACGTGCCATCCTCGAGCAATTTTATATAATCTATCACTGTTGTTCTGCGTAAGCGGATCAAAACCCCAACAAATGGCCCCGTAACAAATATAAGCAATAAACAAAAGTTACAGATTCACAATTATGCAGTTATATTAAGCTTTATAACATGCGCATAAAATATGTACACCCGGACCTTGTTCTACACCCTCGCTGCGTTCCTGAAAAAGTGGGCGTCAATCAAAAATCATATTGCCATCAGAAATAAGTGGTTAGCGAAAAAGAACACAGCGACCCAAAGGGCGTTAAACCGAAAATAAGAGACTGCAAATTAGGAAGTGGTGTAAATTCGCAAGGGGCGTTAAATCACAACGGCGTCATAAGGCCTGGGTAATTCAGTTTGTAAAACAGAAAAGCCACCATTTCATTTAGCCTTCCAATACCGATGCGGTATCTAAGGGCTGAATTAACGTGAATAAACTGCGTCCCTGCCGACACAAAACTTAAAAACAAAATGCCCAGACATACACGAGTTTCGTACAAAACAACGAGCCCAAAAGTTAATACGACCTACATGGAACATCAAACCTAAGAGTAGAGACCGCTAAATAATTTCCCTAGCGGCAGAGTCTAATGTTTTCGACCGGATAAACACCGTGTCTAAGAACGTTTCAAGATTCACTCGACTCCTCAGCCGAACGGTGGCTAAGTGGGTGGAATGGAGTTGTAATTTTTAGAACTGCGCACACATCGTATTCTAAAATCTGCTTACATGGGTCATGAATAAAAAGGGTATAGAAAAAAAACGTGCCCCTGTCCCCCTCGACCCTTCTAAATATGGGACTTTTTTCACCTGTGGCGCTGCGGCCCACCGCGGGCCATGGCCTCCTCATTCTTGAGGTTTCTTGATCACACACAACGACGCATCATAGTCGCTAGGACTCCTCTGGACGAGTGATCAGCTCGTCGCAGAGACCTCTACCTGACAACACACAACACTCACAAACATCCATGCACCCGGTGGGGTCTCACCAGGAGAGGGGCCGCAGACCTACGCCTTAGACCGCGCGGCTATTGGGACCGGCAAATACGGGACTTCCGAGACGAAATTCACTTAACTGTTTCCACCATGTGTCATACAAAAAAAATATATATATATACTTAGTAGAAGCGAAACTATTATGTGACTATCCATTCGTAGCACCACCTAAGAGCTGACTATCACTCTACGAATACTTGCGGCTAAGACGCGGGCGAGAACAGCAGAGTATAACGAAACGTGTTAATAGCTCACTTTCTGCCCATTTCATTACAAAGCGCACGTGTACGCCATCCCACCAGTACAACGTCGAATTAAACATTCAAGACAATTAACGGGCACAACGAATCATAGTTTCTAGCACGCCATTGCAATGTACATGCTAAAAATACGACTGGATTACAATTCCTAAAGTTTAACATTATACACCGCGGAACGGCAAAGGAGTTGATAAATAAAACATTCGGTTCAACGCCACTTCTGACGCACTAAGTGACGCAGGAACATCAACCAGCTTAAGGAGGGGCGATACAACTGCTCGGGGTCGCAGGTCCTGCTGGCATGGCTGTCATAACAGCAACAGAAAACTATCCAGTTCCGCCTGCAAGTTGTCAACGCTTTAATTAATGCATGAAACTACAACCACCAAATACAGTGTTGTTGGTGGCACCGCCCCAACTATCTTCGATACACTTCCAACATGCCAAGGAGTCATCCGTGACATTATCGTGGATTTCTTACAGTAGTGCATATAGTAATACGTACGTTCAGCTGGAAAAAATACAACACACTGCTTAAAACAACGCATTATTAAGAAGATGTAAGACTCTTATTTCAAAAATGCAAGTGAACAGGCGATGTCGAAATGTTGTAAAAAGTCTGCTACTTTTAACGTGGTTAGTGAATACATATACAAACATAGAAATAAATAATCAAACTCATATATATATATATATATTCACCGGCCCCATAAAAGTCACAAAAATGAGGTCAACATAACGTAGAAATTCTGAATGTTAAATCTGGTAGCACATAAAGCAACCACTGGGACTTAAAGGTCCAATGCGGTTGCAGCTACGCCAGTACTGGCGTCATTGAAATATGAACTACCATACTTTGCAACAAATAATATTTACAGAAATTCGTGCACAATTCACTGGAAAGCCTGGGCACCAACCACAGCACACCTGACAAGAAATAAAATAATATATCTACAAATATTCCTAGATTTCTCAGCAAGCTTTTGACCGTACGAAGAAACAGATGCCGATACCGATGGTCATGGGGTCTTTTAGACATATGCAGCCGCTTGGTTGATGGGATTGCGGGTTCGAATCCCGCAGAGGGCATGGATGATCGTCTCTTGTGTTTGTTGCATGTTGTGTAGGTAGCGACCTCTGCGACGTTATGATCAATCGCTCTGAGGGGTCCTACCCGGTGTATGTGCCAAACGGTGTGCGATTTAGAGACCTCAAAACGAAGCGGCCTAGTTCGATTGGGGCAACAACGGCCCCCCAAAAAAGACAGGCTATTTAAGTATAACATAACAATGAGGCACGTTCGTGCAACCATTGTTGCGGTGGTAGGGTAATAAGTACTGCATATTCTGAGTATAGGTCTGTAGCCTCAGTTATGTGGCATGCAAAGCGCATGTGTCACACTGTCATTGTGGCCTGTCCGACTGTACCACATTTTTCCACATTATCTCATAAACAGTACGATTTTCGCAAAAAAGTTACTGAACATAAACTGTATTTTGATTTTCTCTACAACTTTGTCTGAGACATCTCTCATTCTAAGAATAATTCAGCGCGATAACAAACGTATATCCCTCATCGTGCAGAGTTCCCGCTACTCTTGTCAGATTGAAATGAAACTTGAATTTTCTCGAGAGATTTTAAGAAAATCCTCAGATATCAAATTGCATGAAAATCAGTCCAGTGGGAGCCGAGTTGTTCCACGCGGGCGGAAGTACAGAAAGACGGATAGACATGACGAAGCTAATGCTCGCTTTTTGTAATTTTGCGAACTCACCTAAAACAAAATAACTAATGTAATATTAAATAGTGTACGTCAGCACAACCACTTTATTACCCAAGGTAAACAAGGCTACATGTTTCGACTATAGATGTCATCTTCAGGCCTATTTTTGTCAATTGAGTCACAAGATGGCATACACACTTTGGGATCCCATCGTATTTACATCCATGGAATACATTAAATTAGATCTTTTTCTCAAAGGGCGATCTAATTTGATGCATTCCATAGATGTAAACACGATGGGATCCCAAAGTGTGCATACCATCTTGTGACTCAATTGACAAAAATGGGCCTGAAGATGACTAATCTATAGTCGAAACATGTAGTCTTATAATTACCTTGAGTAATAAATTGGTTGTACTGACGTACACTATTTAATATTATATTACGTTTGTAAGCACATCGTGATGCTTCCATTCAAACAAAGCTTTAAAAATAATTTCCTCTTCAGTACCGAGTGCAAGCAGCACTGAATTCCGGCACACACAATATTCGCTGACAGTTCTAGACGAGCAAGCGTTAAATTATGTCTACAATTAAACGCTACTCTACAAAGGTAGCTGGAAATCTGTCACTTGTCACTGTCCTGTAACTACCTTACTAATTTCCGAACCATCTGCGGTCTCAAAATTGATCACGAACGTTCAACACGCCGTGACTTGCATACAGCCCAGACCAAATGGGTTCTCAACGTTGGTTCAAAATTCACAGACTTTAACGACATCATTACCGCTGGACCGATGCCAGTGGACATGACACGTATGGTCAAATCCACTGTATGACATGTCTTGTGACAAACAGTTGTCGTAACCTGTTCTTAAACTTAAAAAAAAAACTAAGTGCTGCGGACTGAAAATGCTGCAGGCGCTGTGGATTAAGCTCTGCTCTTACTGAGTTTCAAGGCTCTTCATGTTTCCATAAAAAGCAGTACCTGAATAATGGTCCCAGCGGTTACGTACTTAGGTTATCTGTTCGAACTCCAGTCTTCGTCTCCCAAATCGTAACGGGCCAATGACTTTACACCCGACCACATGTTAAGCAAAGGTGCGTCCGTCAACTAAGTTCCTGCGTTGCATCCTAAATCTATCCCGCTTTTTCCTCTTTCTTCGTTGTAACTTCCTCGACAGCTGCTATTAGTATCTCTAAAGGCGCCTGCTAGAACGACTTTATCGGTTATGGGGTCAACCAGATTGGTACCCGTCCCATTCCAGCAATAAGGTCAAGAGTGCAGTGTGGCAAGGACAAGGAAAGTAATGCAGCATGTTAGTTTAACAGGTCGCTACCCTTTTCTGATAACGAACCTTCCCACTGCTTAATCCGACAAAGCACTAAAAACTGATTACATGTGCGATACGGCCCAGATGCGAATGAGGTACTTTCTGAGTACATTCACCTATTGTTTGTCACTCAGGGTAGGACTCTGACCTTTGTAGCGATTTCACAGTTGGATGTTTGATAAGTAACCAATGCATTCCAGTTAAAACAAATTCTGCTCAAGTGCTGTCGTATCTTGTGAGGGCGAGTTATTTCCATTATGCCAGATACAATTTTCTATTGTCCTCCGTCTGGTCACGGGGGTGCACCAACTTTTACTGCAGAATTGTAATATAAACTTAATACCCAATAAATGGCCGACCAGCTGAAAATGACAGACGTTTCTGTTTACCCTGTGAGTTGTCAAGGCCAAAGCGTTACTCCTGACTATAAAGGCCAGCAAAAACACAATCGGCCCTGTACTTTATACCAACAGTGAAGTGCGCATTTGTTCAATAGCGCTAGTAGCATAACTCTCACCTCATTAATCTAGAGCCAACAATGTCACCACCAACTTAATTTACGTATCATTACGAATAACCCACATCTTCCTGCCATTCCCCTGCAGGCTGTATACACACCATCTTATCTACCCACATGTGACATGTGCAGTTTAGTTTAAACGGCGTGTAACCTAATCCCGCACAACGTTCATGTCTTTCCACGAATTCTTGTCCGTGTAGCAACATGTTTTCCGCAGCTCAGATTCATTAAGCATGTACCTATCCAGAATGGTCTCTTCTCACTTCACTACACACAGTGCTACAGTACTCCTACGCCTCCCATCAGAGGTCGACACCTCTCTTCGTCTATCCAATAACTATCTTATCACTGTCATTACCCGGTAGCCTCCAACATGAGCTGCGTCTTACAATTTTATTTTCCCCGTTTACACCACCTGCACAACATACAGCCTGATCTCCGAACAAGCCTTTCTACACCACTGCCACAATTCTTACAGCGCAGCCCAACCGATCAGATGGGCCACGGGTAAGCTAATGTGGTTCATCGTACGCAAACAAAACAGGCCGAAACTTACACCACTAAAACCACGAAGCCATTTTGTATCCTGTGACGGTATCAATATTCGAACTAGCAGCCCGGCATCTGAAGCGGGAAAACGGGCAGGAAGTCCACAAGCCGACGCATCTGGCATTTAATTCGGATCGGACAAAACAAATTACGCCTACACTACATTTCTTCCAAAGTAACAAAATGCGGAAATGTTAATTTCTGCTTTCAAAAGGTTTAGCTGTTTTGCAATTAACAAGACAGACCTCCTTAATGGTATTTGTGTATTCAAATATGAACGTCCCAAGACATCCGGTCGCATCTATTTCGTGTGCCTGATTCACTTCGGGTTCTTAGGGAACGGAGTTTCATTTCATAGGCTAAACAGGGTCGCTGCGAAAATATAGCTCACTGATTGCAGTACTGGCACAACTCGAAAACTGTAATGTGGAGTTAGAACTACGATTCAGCTAAAAAATATACGAACTTCGCCCGACAGTACCGGCACACTTCTTAGTTGAAACACACACCGCCAGATGTCATTATTGTCGGACGTATGTGTTATATATTTTAGATGCATCGTAGTATTAACTCAGGATGGGCAATTTCTGAATTATGTCACTACTGCATTCCGTGAGCGATATGTAGGATTATCCCCGTCCATCTGAAGGAACTACGCCAGCATTCGACCATACAACTTTGGAATCACAAAACAAGAGGTAGTATAACCGAGAATCGAACCAAGAACATACCACATACAAACCCTCAGCGATTAGTTACGCAAACCCGCTCGGTCTACAGTAACTCGCTGAATACATGCCGACAAACCGTAAAAGGTCGGAGACAGCAGGACGGTGCTTCAGGCAACTGTGGGCGGGTTGGATGGATGGGCAGAAGACGTCAAGCACACGAGAGGAAACAGCAATGCACGTCGTAGCAACGCTAGAAGAGCATCAATGTATCGTGATGATGCCCAACCCCGAGCGCTGACACACAAGTCAAAGGCCGCCTCAATGAAGAACACGGAATACACGGAGAACGTTAAGTCGCCAGTGGCGTAATAAGTTTACGATGACCGGGGCGAACAATAACATTGGTCGTCCCTGACAGAAATTATGAACTTTAAAAAACAATTATAATTACCAAATTTACTTTTATTCATCCCTATAATTCAGTACTTGCAGAGCGCAGAAAATCTCTCTTTTTTTTTTAATTTGACGTCCATTTTCCGCCCATTTTGCCGGCTGTTGGACGCTCCTGCCCGGGGCGGCAGCACCTTATCTACGCCCATGGGAGTTTCACATCGCAGCACATACATATCACAACGAACCCTTACGTTGAACAGCCCAACGCCATTTTCATGGCAGACCCAGATTCCGAAGCATCAAAACACACTAAAAACACTGGGACTAAGAGCAGTATTTCAAGATGATAAAATTCCATTTTAGCCCTGTGAATTACAGAAAAATCGATCAACGAATTCACCATCTATGACACATTACCACCACTATAGCGCAGACGAAGAAACAAGGGTTTCACCCATTTCCCTGTAAAATTAATCCAGATATTATTTAATATCTAAAACATAATTAGGTATTTCTTTCAAACTTCGGAAACCGGGTCAAAACCGGTACTGCCAATACTTCAATTCTCTCAGTTGCTGTAATGTCAAACTCACAAACGTCACAACAGGAGACGGTACTTTAAGCGAACAATACAATCCATCTCTCTCTTCAGTATTTCTTCGACTGTCACTTTCTTGTTCTGACGGAGAAAAAGAATAAAGGAAACCACGTAGGAACATTACTTAAAGCATAGGTATAGCAGTGTACACACCTGATTTTCAATGGCAGGATTCATTTCCGAATCTCGATCAAGATATCCGTTGACCCTTACAATTACTGATTTCCCTCGGCCTCATGCCTGGAAAAAATGTTAGCAGTGTTCCATACGAAACTTCCTGTAAATTATACCGGCGAATTCCGGTAACACTTTGAAGCTACTGCATATTAATATTTATTACATGGTGGTCAAAATACGAAACTAAAAAGCCCATCGGAACCACAATCCATATTATATTAAAATGTAGATGAAATTTTCATAATGTTTACAATAAATTTTAACTAACGCTAAAGCGAAAATAAACTTTTCTGATACATTACATAAATGTCCTTATTTGGGGGGGGGGAGAAACGTCGCACTTCTTTTTCTTTTCTTCTTCTTCTTCACGCCAAAGAGACGAAATACGAATTATTTCTTGAATTCAATGACCACATAATTAACACGAGTAAAAAAACCAAAGTACGTGACACCACGGTCTCAAACGCCATTTAACTGTGCACATCAAGCAACGAGATACGTATTAACTGAGGGTCTGAAATATTTCATACATTACCGACTTTCGTGATCACTTCCGTTACCGCTCACCTCTATCATCACATTAAAGCGATAAAGAAGACGGTAATACCTTACAGAAACCACTTTCATCGTTATTTTATTCTGTATTTAAGTCAAGTGCTAAGGGCAATATATCGATTAAATCAAAGTGATCGAACAACGGTGAGTGATATGAAAGAAATGTCACTTAATGTATCCACTTTAGCAAACGGAACTTGAAAAAGGCGAGTTTGGACCAGGATTTGTATCTTACTCGTTTTAACTGAGGTATCGTACGTTAGGCCAATGTTACGAAGTAAAAGGTCAACTCTATCAAAGCACTTTATTGCGAACCTAAAATCCACAATGCGAAACGAGGACATATGGGCAAAGTAGGGTCGTTTACTGCTATAATCGAATACCCTTCACTGCCATAGGATAAGAACGAAACTTCACCGAGTTGCTCCAGTTACAGTCTCAATGCCACAGGTACCTGAGAACTTTCCTCCTGTTCACTCTATAACCGTCAATACAAAAGACTGAAAATTCTGTTGCAATGATCAAACTTGCCGTCACGAATTTGACAATATATATTTCATTGTATTAGTTGCAGGAATAATGACCATATTTTATTTTGTTCGTGAAACTGGTCCGCAAAAACTGCATACTCCAATAAGTACCCAATTATGTGCGCCAAAGAGACCAGTTATATATAATGCTCGCAAGAGCTGCAAACTGCGCCCGTTTCTGTAAATCTGCTCTTCCAGTAACTGTCTTAGATGGTAAAGGCTGTCTGTCTTCAATCCTACAGTCCTTTCCGAATTTAAAGTGACAGGCAGTAAGTATACTCAGCTCCCATCATAAGCACCTTCGGGTGAAGGGTGGGGGGGGGAGCTTCCTTCTTGCTAGATACCCATGGCAGTGTTCATGAAGATGCAGGTATTCCAGCATGATACCGTGTCGACTGGCAAAGAGTTATGGGAGTCAGGGAAGAGCATCCCGCCATCATCTTCATAATGGTTTAAGAATCAGGAGTCTTCTGCTTCCAACACTTGACTACTGCCGCGCAGAACGCAGAGGTGTGACAGCGTCACATTCCAGAACATGTGAATCTGAACATTTGTCAATTCCACGGCTACATCCAGTGAAAACAGTTTAAAAACGTAGCAATATTTCTTCCCCTCCTCCACCGCTCTAAGATAAAGCAATGAGAACACTGTATATAAAATAATTATCTAAAAGTGTTGGTTAGTTTCTGCTTTCGATATTGCAAATGGACAATACTGACAAATAGCAATAAATTACTTCTTTTACGTGTTTCGCGTGGGAAATTTCATTCCACAATATGCAATGGACTACAGCTAAGTAACATCCAACATTATTAAAGCACTGCTTTGAAAACAGCTTATACTTAATCCGGAGCGACAGCGACAGTAACAAATTGGCAACTTAAGCCGCAAACTATAAAACAGGTAACCAGTAACCATAGCAACGTCATCGCTAAACTGTGAACCATGCTTTCAAATGAGGCTGACACGAGAATCGAGATACGCGACCTTCTCGCAACCTACCGGCAGTCATGGCAACGGTTGCATCCGTTTGTCCCTCCGACTCCCAGCATAGCAACCAAAGTACTTTCCCGCCACACAGCGGTAACCATGGCGACGACACATGGGGGTAAGAACGCACCTACACACGCGCCAATCAATTTCCTAGTTATTGGAATCCCTCTGCTGTCGCCACAGTAAATAGTTTCTAACTCCATCATTCACACGTACAACGGTATCAACTGCGCCCCTCTGTAACAACCACGGCATTACACTCCACAATGCGGCACATTAGCAGATCAAAATCAACACCAGTTCTCACAAACATCTGTGCGAAATGTTACAAAATATCTCGAGCTTGTGGACCACGTGGCAGATAGGAACTACAATGATATTACGTTTTTGGATTTCATTCTATCGGTAAAATGTACAACTGCGCCCCAAAAAGTTGTACTGGCACGTCTGGCATTCCGATGCGACACGCGAAAAATTTCAAGAAAGAAACCCCAAGATGTTACAATTTACAAACCATTACATTACGTTCTTCCACCGATAAATTAAAAATTGACGTCGCAGAAATATTATCGACCCAATTAACATGAATTACATTTCATTCTTATTTGAAAATGTAATATATAAACTAAACCCTAGGATACACACACATACGTAGTGACAGGATATGGCTTGCGGCTGGGACAAACATGTGAATGATCATCACGCAGTACAGGTTGCTTCAGCGCAGCCTCTGAAACTACATACGCAGCACATTATTACAGCCGACATCACCACACAACAGCCTACAGCATCAGTGGGTGAATACGACTTAACAGTTATTTCCAATCACACAGACAAATATAACACGATCTTGCAGAAGCTTCAGTGTGATGATGGACAGACGCTGATACGTCGAAACGCAGCTATTTACCAGCTGACATGACGTCGAGGGATTCAACCTTCAGTAAGACCGCTGTGAGAACACAGTTCATGCCTTACACCATCTCGATATGCAATGAACCCCCTATACATGACCTAAGTGCCAGTATTCACGGCACTGGAAATGGTGTGTGGTGTAACATGTATGCAGAACACATCACTGACGCAGCAATGTCAGCAAGTTGCACCAAGGTTTTCTGTGCTCTAAGATTCCGCTATAGTCTCAGAATGTGACACGAGGTCAAAGCAGCTGTACCAACAAATCTATGCAGCACACCACCACGTGAGAGCTTTCACCACGGCAGGACTCCAGACAGACAACGCTCCTTGTACCAAAAACATAACTTACACCATACAAAAACATGGGTACTCCGACTTTTGAAACAGCAAACCTGCAAGCAGTTCTAAAAATCTGTTGCGGACGCATAAAACCGTAAGAATAGAATGTACACTTACTTCGTAACAAAGAACCACTGGGAAATGATGTCCGTGTCTTAAAAAATTACACTTCATGAAACCAACTTTGAGAACACCTGTGTTTGGATACGTGAAGAACGACAGATGAAATGACTCGCCAATTTCAAGAAAGTATCATGTTCGTAAAACCTCCCACACACAGATACGTAACGAACCACTGGAAGGAGCCGAGTGACACTTTGTGACGTGAGAGATAAACGTACTTACAATATTCGTAACAAGTATTCACTTAACCTCAACCTTCGATTCAAGCATACATCATGATACGTCATGTATGTATAACGTAACGTGTGAGGCGCATTCGCAGATTTCTTGTTGCCATTGTAATGCAGTTAAGTATTAGATATTCTGAGTACGTGTTTGTTGTCTTAGGTACAGCGCATGCGCTGCATTATATTGCCATCTATGGCTGGTCCACTTCTACCAAATTTCCACACATTCCGTCATAAAGACACCAATTACGAAAAAAAAAATATTGAACATAAAATTAGCTTTTTTATTTTCTCTACAAATTTCGTGTGAAGCATTTCTCATTCTAAGAAGAACGCTACGAGATATTCTCATAATATACATAGGTATTCATGTAAGGTACCCGTTATCTTGTCAGATTTTAAGCAAACCTGGAACTTCTCGACAGACTTTGAGAAAATCTTGAAATACCAAATTTCATGAAAATCCATCCATTGGGAGCTCAGTTGTTCCGTGCGGACAAACACGTGGCCAGACGGACAAAAACGTGACGAAGCTAATATAGTCGCTTTACGAAATTTGAAGAACGCGCGTTAAAAAGGGTATGTTTCTACATCGTAACATGTCAAGGCATCAAACATGTAAAATGGAGTCCAAACCAAAAATAATAAGTATGGCAGACGCACTACGCTTGGCTTTTCCGATTTCAAAGTGGGCTAATTTCATGAACAAAAACCATAAAAACTTCTAATTTCCATAAGCGCAGATAATGCAACACAATGTAAAGATCAGCACTGACAATACTCCATCCAGAAAACTAATAATATACATCTTAACAACAGTCACTGTCACATTTATTCTTTGTGTTGGCGCTAATAATGTTTGTAAACAGGTAACGCAAATATTTCTTTTTCAATAAATGCTCCTTGCAACATTTTACCTACAGCCCAACAACGAATGGAAAGTTTAGTGCAGTAGTATGACTTTACAATGTGTTTTTTGACACCAGCCAGCACATCAAGGTACGTATAACTTTATTCTAAAAAAACCCCCCCACTCACTGACCCACATATGCACATACTACCTCCACATAATACCCGCCCACTCACCACCTGTAACCATTCTGAACACACATTAGGCCATTAGGCCACAAGTAACTTGTAACCTCTAACCACGGCACACACATTTCTAACACAACACCTCCACACCATGCTCCACCCCCCGCCCCACCCCCCCAAGACAATACCTTAACGTGTCATAATAAGAACACTAAACATCTGACCCCACACAAAACACACCCTACAGCGCATTTAATACAAGCTACCAACCATCACCTAACACATTCTGTCACAATGCAATCACCTTATTCTGACTTATCTTTTACAGTGCTGAAAACCATACGCAGTAATATAAGGTCTAGCGCTCCTGAAGATGGCCATAATGATGCCCGAAACACGTCCAGCAATGGATTATTAATAAATCATAATTGTTGCGTCTAGTTGGTCTCATAAGTCAAGCCATGTTTCCAATGTGTATTGCAACTCCTGCACAGCTTCGTGCGTTTGCAGTTGCAAGTAACTTGCCAGCTGGGCAACTGCGAATTTTTTTATTATCCACGTTCCGTGCATTAAGAAGATTTTACAGGTTCTGGAAAAAAAGTAATGTAAACTGGAAGGTTATTTTTCATTTTTGAAGGATTCGCAGAGTATGAATTATCTGTTGGATGGCGATGGCTACAGTGGTGGTGGTGGTGGTGATGGTATGGTGGGATTATGGTGGTGGTGGTCGTGATGGTATGATGGGATTATGGTGGTGGTCGTCGTGATGGTATGGTGGGATTATGGTGGTGGTCGTGATGGTATGATGGGATTATGGTGGTGGTCTTCGTGATGGTATGGTGGGATTATGGAGGTGGTCGTGATGGTATGGTGGGATTGTGGTGGTGGTGGTGGTCGTCGTCGTCGTCGTCGTGATGGTATGGTGGGATTATGATGGTGATAGTGCTGTGGTGGTGGTGATGACGGTATGATGGGATTACGGTGGTGGTAGTGGTGTGGTGGTCGTGATGGTATGGTGGGACTATGGTGGATTTCCAGCTCCCCTAACTCCAGATTGTGTATTTTTGGGGGGAAAAAACAGGCACTGAAACTTCTATTTTTTTAACCAAAATTTACAGAACTTACACAAAAGACGAATTCATCCTTCGTAAGTCCCTTCTCAAGACTTACAGGAATCCCAGAGTTCCGATCATAGACCGGATTCGTCTCGGCATTTCTGATCGAATATGATGTTGGGTGAAACGCTGATCTAACCGAACGTAACGTCTGAACGATTCCACGCCGAGGAGAATAAGAATAATGGCTGAAGATGGGAATCTGTACACCATTCAAAACGTGCCACGTCAGGGCTGACATACCAAACTAAAATCTTTATATTCTGAGAAACGCAAACCGTGGTTTGGAGTGGGTGGTATTTCAAAATAAAGCTTCGTGTCTATAAAGTCGCGTTCGGATACACAACCTTAAAAATCAGAATTCGACGAGCAGAGCGGCACACGCACTTCTGACACGCATATCGGTATGTCACCTACAGTGCACATGGACACTCGGGCGGGCGCGTGCAACAGCGCCCAGAAACATTTACGCCCACACCACGTCTCCAGTCACATACAGGGTGTCCCAGGAGGAAAGGACCTAACTTCGGGAGAGTGTTCCTTAGGTCAAACTATACCGATATAACCCAAAACACCTATATCCAAAGTTCAATGGTTACGGAGATATTGGC
>Ga0123354_10008079_pt1 | contig 15966 bp, 8 predicted proteins | sample TergutLab28metaG_2_FD_97872 | JGI IMG/M metagenome (GOLD analysis project Ga0123354, IMG submission 97872) | Labiotermes labralis P4 segment gut microbial communities from Petit-Saut dam, French Guiana - Lab288 P4 | ecosystem: Host-associated > Arthropoda: Insects > Digestive system > Gut ...
CACACACACACACACACCCACACACTCACACTCACACACACACTCGCAATAAATAATACTTATTGCTCTCCCACTCAAACAATGGTTGCACGAACGCGCCTCAATATTACGCTTTACGTAATCTGTCTGTCTTGTTCCAGAAGATAATGCCTGATTCAAATTATGTATTTCTTTGTTAATTTTTAATATCCTTGGCAGTACTGTCTCCCAGCTGCTCACCTACTACTTGTTCTGATACCATCTTGATTCTAATGGGTGCTTCTGTACTCATTTGTTCCTTCACCTGTTGTCTTACAGCCTCATTGTTTTTATCTGTCTCTACCATGCGATTAGTTAGATCAGTGGCAGAAACTTTGGCCCTGGCGCTCAATTCCTCTGAAATGCTACCAAGTGGTCTATCTTATTAATGTGCCCAACTAATTTATCACCCGAATTCCCTCACGTACTCCCCAAATTATGGTTTAAACAAACAGTCTCACTTTCTGTGTCCTTGTACAGTCGATCCATGGCTTGTAAAACTTTAATTGTATCTGATTCTGGTTTACATATATTGAGCTTAGAATTCCTTCTCGAAACTTTTTAGTCAAATCTTCAGGTGGTTTCCTATTACACACATTTTAAATATCCATCAAATCTTGTGTTTTCTGCCTGTGTATGTTAATTGAGTTTGGTGTTTGCTGACTGTCTTCGTTCTATTAAGCTAGAATTTTCATTTCGGATTCTCGAGTCTATGTTATCTAGACTTTTCCTATCACTATCCATGAAATTCTGCTGCTCTTTACCGATATTACAATACTGCCAGACTAAATCTGAGTAGTGGAGCCTGGCTATCACGTGTTGTTACTCTCATTTTGTTTTTCTTTTGGCGCAACAGCCCCCAGCGGGCCAGGTTCTCCTCACTCACGGTGTTCCTAGATCACACACACAACGACGCACCACATTCGGTACGACTCCTCTGGACAAGTGATCAGCTCATTGCAGAGACCTCTACCTGACAACACACAACAGACAGACTTTCATGCCTCCGGTGGGATTCGAACCCATAATTTCAGCAGGCGAGCGGCCGCAGACCTAAGCTTTAGACTGCGCGGCCACTGGGACCTGCTGTTACTGTTAGATTGTCGTAAATTTCTAATTTATCCTGATAATTAATTCTAGTAAATTCATTAACTTCAGTTTGCCCAACACTGTCCTCTTACGGGATGTGTAGGGTAAAGGTGGCAGCTTTCCCGGTCAATATGTCCTCGTACTTTAACACTCCTGCTGCATAACTGTTTACCGGACAAATACGACAGTTGGTCTACTGCACTGGCGTCCTATATACTACCTCCCGGTACAGCCGGCGACAATGCTGTAGGCGTTGGTGTCCTGACTTGCGATCCTCTGTTGCTGGTTTTTGTTTGCGTGGTGACAGTGGTTTGCTGTTCGTGCCTCGGACAGCTGATTGCTGTGACCGTATATCATAAACGATACGACTGGAGGATAAAAGTTACTAAACATTATATTTGTTTTGATTGTCTCTGCTACTTCTGTCTGAAACATTTCTCATTCTGAGAAGCAGCGTTCCCGAGATCTGGCGCTGTCCACCACATAGATGTGCAGATGGGACAACTTGTCTCAGTGGGACATAAACACAAGAAAACTGATCCTCCCAGTTTGAGGTTTGGGCGAGGGTCTGACGACATTTCCCTTCTCGACATCACGTCTCGAAACATGAAGAAACCCCCCGGAATCGGACACGCCATATACATGTGGCCAGGGCTTGATACCGTGCAGTTGCGAAATTAAAGATTGATACAAATAAAACAGGGCTGTTAGGTCAACATAGCAGAGAGTGGAGCAAGACATAAAGGCAAAATAAGAAACAGAAATAAACTTTCACACCAACATTGAGTTACTGAGTGTAGGTAGCAACACATCTGTCACCGAGGACGTTTGGCATCCCCTACTGGTGATGGCGCGTTTCGCTTTACTGCTGCCACAGACAACAAAGCATGTTTCTCTGGTCAACAGAGCAACAGTCTGCGCACAGGTCTGTTTGCAGCTAAGCCGAAAAAATAAACAAAACTCAGTTCACTTTTTTCCACGTCTTGACACCCGAAAAAACATTTCGCGGACTTTAGGCCTTACGCCGAGAAAAGCTACACCGCATATAAGCGTCACTTGAAAATATTCTAAAAGCAAATTGTCTGAAATTACTGAAACTGACACCTGACCTATGTAACAACGAATTAGTCATCATGTGAATTGATGTTTTGAGCTCTCAATATACGATGTTTCAAAGACGGATTGAAGAAATCGGAGATCCAGCACAGGGTTGTATCAGATTCTCACTTCAGCACCAAACTGTCCATTGTTGAACTGGTTTTTAATTCCTATTGGCTGTTGTGACAAATAAACCTACAGAGTACCCCCTACTGCATCACAGCGTCATTTCGTCAGCTTCTTCGGTGCTCGCTGGAGTGAGGTGTAAGAATAAAGAACTGTTGCATATTTCTCTAGTATTCTTTTACGGATCGAGAAATAATTCAAGTAAATTAGGAAACAGAATGAGCTCAAGACATCAACGGAATGAGATGGACCAAGTGGATGATACATTACACACAATTTCAGGGCCTAAAAAGAGAAAAATGCGTAAGTACCACAACTTTACTTGTTATTGCAAAACGGTTTATTTATGCCATCGACAGAACTGATTGTGTGTTATACTATAGTTTGGTGAAAATGTGTGTGCAATCTGCAAAGTGTAATGGTCTTCTATATTGGAGTCGTGGGTTCTAATCTTCACTCGGGGCAGGGAGGTTTGCTTCCGTGCGTTTTTGTGTTAGTTTTGTTGCGTGTTCATAGAGGCCTAGCGATGGGCTGATCCCCCATGCAAAAGGTCGTACTGCGTACAAATTAGAATCGTAACTTGGGAATAATTGTTCAGTACCACACTGCTTTGTAGCGCCGTATAAAAAGAAGGAAATGGCTGACTTAAACAACAGCCACAGCTAACTGTACAAGCACACTGTCGTTTCCAACCATAACTTCCATAGCACGACTTCCCATAGAAGCAGTGGCGTACCCAGGAACTTTGTTCGGGAGGGGAGGTTCAACAAATCAGTTGAAGACAGAGAGAACGGGGATCTTGGGGCGGTAGCCCCTGGGGGCGTTAAGCCCCTAGTCAGGGGTTCTGGAGGCAGCTGTAATTTGGTACAAGAAATTTCATTCCATATAGTAACATTTTCTTAATTTTTGGTACTTTACGACTATTTATGATGACAACCAATTTATCTGTCAATGCTAATGTAAAACATTTGCGAACCTAGGTAGTTTCAGAATTTTACTGCCTTTTTTCCGTACATCTTGGTGTGTTGGCGTCCTAAATTCAACAGTTTTTAACAGTTTTCACAATCGGGTTGAGTGTGGCACTATTTTGGAGGGCCTTTAGAATTTCGGGAGGGCGGGTTGAACACCCCAACCACCCCCCCCTCGGTACGCCACTGCATGGACGTCAGAGATAAGAAGTTACCAAATTGTAACTTAAGAAATATGAAGGTGATTCGTACGTGTAATTTGAAATCGCTGGGCAAGATAATCAGAATTACCGGTGTGCTTGGGTGTAACGTCGTGTAGGTTTGTAGGAGTTAGCAGCTGTTTCCATACCTAGACAGTATTATGGCAGCAGTTTCCCTCGATGCGTCAGTACATACTGACGTACAATACAACAGAGCATCATATATCACAGTACCATAAGCCAAAAACCCACTGTACTGACAACCTCAAATATTAGATAATTTTAAGTTAATAAATAAGGAAAATGGTCGTGAATCGCGACGATTTTAGTAGACTTTTCTTTTATTGTTCGAAGTGCGCCACATGTTCTAGACCGGCTCTGGGGCCCACCCAGCCTCCTAGAGAATGGGTGCCGGGTCTCTCCAGGGGGTAAAGCAGCTGGGGTGTGGAGTTGACCACCCACTCCATCTAACGCCGAGGTTAGAGAAAAAGTAGAGCTATACCTCTACTCCCCTCAGGGCCTTCGTGGTCTGTTCTAGGGTCAGAAGAAGAAGAAATGTTACATGTTGCGTCTTTATTTGAAAATGATAGAGCGCTGGTAACAGAAGGCATAATACAGGAAGAAAGTGATACTTTCAAAAGTAAGTCGCAACAATACTGGTTAAAATAGAGACGGAGATTTCAAGCATAAAATTTTAAAGTTTTAAAGCAGAGACCAAGTAAGCTGAAATCAATATATTGAAATTAAAACTAAAATATTTGCAGTGGTTTTGTCGGATATCAACCACTCTTTGAAACTATGAGGGTTGCAACTCCTTCTTGGGGTGAGGGGACTGACATGTTCCATTTAAAGAGATGCATAATAATTAGCCTGTTTTACTTAAGAGACAACACAAAACATTAATTTTGAACAACATGCGATTGGGCTCGGATATTGTTTTTGGGTTAACTCAAGAATAATGATGGCAAGTGTTACAGCAAGTTGCACAAGAACGCAAAGTTACAGTCGTGAAAGCTTGAAGGTAAAGACGGCAGAATATTATCACATCTGATCTCAAAGACATAAGATGTGATGCTGGGAATTTGATTCTCCTGGATCATGATATAGTTTTTGCATTTTTATAATATATCTTGAGTTTTCTTCAGAGTCGTAGAATTTCTTTATCAGTTTTTTGTCCTTCTTTACAGGGAAGTTATTTTAGTTAGTCTTCAAGACACCGACGGTAAATTTACGTAATAACTTTTACGTCAAAATACGTATTATTCAAATTTACTGAATTATAAAGAGAGCGCATGTACAATGAATGGCCTGCTTCTAGTGTACAGAGCCCTTTGGTGACATAATTGTAGATTAGTTGCTTAGTGCGATGTAAGTCAGTACGTGGTTATCGCAGAATTTTTCTTGTTTTGTCATAAAATAAGCACGCGGGAAACTGGAAAATTACGGGCGAAGAGGAGGAATTTATTCATACAGTTTGTGCACTAGCAATGAACTGCAAAGACACTGATCAGTTCTTAAAATACCTTATTCTATTTAACCATTTATTAATTATCTACGCACATTTCATATATATGTACTTCACACGGGTAAAGTTAAAGCAGTCCCGTTACAGGTCCGGAGGGGCCCAGAGGGTTCCAGGAAGTTAAGGTTCCCAGATTACGTGACAACGGCACAGGATGGTGGTAGATTGTCAGCCATATGCGCCGGCCTCTTTACCCCCAGGAAATACTCCTGGTACTCATTTCTGTTAGAGGCTGAGTCGACCCCAGGACCATAGTGCGATCGGAAGGATTTTATGTCAAGGAAAAATCCACTGACACTAGCTGGGATTGAACCAGCGACCTTCCGATTTGTAGCACAGCACCTTAACCACTGTGCTACCGCGGTCTCCACTTCACACGGGACCCAGCTAAATATTTTCATAAGTCACTTGCATAATTAACTGAGCATATAAGACGGAGGTCATGCCTGTCTGTTCTCAAGGTTTAGTCCGAAAAACTTGAAAATATTTTCACAAATTTTGGTATAACTTTCCACATTAATTTTTATTTATATTCTTTTGGTTCTTATCACGGCAATATATTCTCACAAAAAAGCAGGTAAATAAATGGCCGTTTTTAAATGCAAATGTACCGAAGGAACACAAAATATTGAACAAGTAACAAACAATTCACTTATTTTGGAATTAATCCTGTTTTATAAAGTCTCTATGAATTATACAGCTTTATTTAAACGAAATTAATAAAAATGTAGTATATGGTCAGCAGTTTCCTATCTAATGTGTAACAGGTGCCAGAAACCTGTATAAGCAACAAAAATTAGAAACATTAAATTAAAAATATCTTTTGATTATCAGGCTCGAAGATAATTTCGTAAGCACGGGCTACGGCAGCGAGCTGCAAGGTTGTGCACTTGCACTATGTTAGGAGTTTGACGTGAATTAATTTTTATATTAATAATTAAATAATAATTAATTAACAACAAAAATTATAGAAAGAACCAAAATGAAGTGAGAGAGAAAACCAACAAGATGCAACAGTTAGACGTTTATTTTTAACAATTTCTCACCATGTTTCGGGCATCATTATGCCCATCTTCGGGAGAACAAGACGTGTGTTACTGTTCGAACAGTAACCTTCACAGTGCTCGCATCCTACAACGCAGCGCCCCACAACCGCTACCAACCACATCCAGCAGAACCAGCGCAGCACAACACGTGCAGTAACACACGTCTTGTTCTCCTGAAGATGGGCATAATGATGCCCGAAACATGGTGAGAAATTGTTAAAAATAAACGTCTAACTGTTGCATCTTGTTGGTTTTCTCTCTCACTCCACAATTTGCTCACGATGCACGGTCACAGAAACCTAAAACCAAAATGAATTCCATGCATTTCCCATAATTTCAGTCCAAATGTGACTTCAAGAGCCGCTGTCTTTAAACAAAAATTGCAGCTTTCTAGACTTCTAGGCAGTTGATTATTAAAAATCCTCACTTTGCATGAAGGTTAAGGCGCATCGCCTTGTTGGTACTGATGGTCATAAGGCTAGACCATAAAGGGTAAAAGTAAAGTTCACCCTAGAACAGGCCACGAAGACCCAGAGGGGGAGTAGAGGTATAGCTCTACTCTTTCTTTAACCTCGGCGCTAGATGGTGTGAATGGTCAACGGCACGCCCCGGCCGCTTTACCGCCGGGAAAGAGAACCGGTACACATTGTATTAGAGGATGGGTGGGCCTCAGGGCCGGTCTGGACAGGCGCGGAAAATCTTGCCCCCACCGGGATTAGATCCCAGTACCGTCTAGTCCGTAGCGAGTGGCTATATCAGCTGAGCTATCTCGGCCCACCATAAGGATTGGCAACAGTTTCAAAAAAAGAACAGGAAAATAGGACGTGTCGGTATAGAGAACGGATTAGGAAGTAATTTGTCAGCGGTTTTGCCTAAGTCTAAAACAGAAACTGAAACAATAAGCTTACTTAATTAATGACTTACTTACTTACTAACTTACTTACTTATTCCATGGAGCAGAGTCCTTCTTGAGAAGCTAACCGGTTTGCAGCTAGTCAATAAATTCCCCGTATTTATGGAACCCGAACGTTAATTACCGCATTCAAAAGTGCCCGCCCCCTATCCCTATCCTGAGCCAGCTCGATCCAGTCCATACCCCCTCCCAATCCCATGTTCTAAAGATTCATTTTAATATTATTCTCCCATCTACGCTTAGGTCTCCCCAGTGGTCTCTTTCCCTCAGGTTTCCTCACCATAACCCTCTACACGCCTCTCCCCTCCCCTCTACGCGCTACATGCCCCGCCCATCTCATTACAATAAACTTCCAATCAAATTGTAAAGCCGGTGCTAACAGCTTAAGAAAATATGAGGGTCTCTTGCGGTTCGCGCATGACTGCCTTCACCATACACATAACGCTGGGTAGTTCTATCATGGTGTTATTTATTTGTGATGTCATTTAAAAAAACAAACTTTTTGTCCACTGTTCACAATCCACACAACCTCCGTTATGTCACACCGATTACTCTGTAAATTCTCTACTGTTCTCATGTATTCAACATGTACACCGCTCCACTTCGGCGTTACAAGTTTGTAACAAAATTTTATTGCAAAGTACCGTCTATAAATAACAACTGAATAGCAGTTGTAGTTTTACAACTTGTTAATCAGGCTACATGTTTCGGCCGTTTTATCCGGCCATCATGAGGTCTACAGAATAATATCGTTAATTAAGTTACATTCGTTAACTCTACCAATAGGATCCCATTGTTTACACTGGATCTTTAGGTGCATTTAAAAGCTTACATTAGCAGTTACTATTGGAAATAAAGACAGTTATAAAACTATATGTATATTTAAACTATCCTTGAAGGGGTGAACGTGGGTAGCCGTCGTATCACTTAGTTGCGCAGAAGGATATTTTAAATATACATATAGTTTTATACCTGATTTTATTTCCAATAGTATTTTAACTGTTAACATAAGCTGTTAAATTTACCTAAAGGTCCAGTGTAATACAATGGGATCCCATTGGTAGAGTTAACGAATGTACTTTAATTAAGGATCTTATTCTGTAGGCCTGATGATGGCCGGATAAAACGGCCGAAACATGTAGCATGATTAACCAGTTGTAAAATTACAACTGCTATTCAATTGTTGTGTATAGACGGTACTTTGCAATAAAATTTTGTTACACATGCACAACGGCATGGCGTCATTCCAATATAATTTACACGTTTATAGCTATCCGTCATAAAACAAAAATTAGACATGTCAGGGATTTGCAATCGTTGCGATCAGCCACATGCCTATACTGATGAACTGATCGCTCTCATTAGGCGTGGGAACAGAGCACACAACAAAATGACCAGGCTACAGACTGCAGCACCGAGGGACCTTGGTTCAATTTCCAGCAAATGGGCAAGAAATTTTCTGTTCTCTGAATTTTCTAAACCAGTTCTGGAGCCCACTCAGAATTCTATTCACCGGTACATGGCTGACTATCTCCGGAGGCTGAAGCTGTCCGGGTGTGAAGCTTATGACTGGCTACGATTTAGTGCCAAGATTATGAATGAGTGGAGCTATGTCTCCATTCCGCCTTACGGATTCATGTCGCGTACTTTTACAACTTTCACCTTTATTATATTATTTTCAGGGGCGGACAAAACCAAGTGTCCCAAAAATGTCAAAATAAAGCGTCCACCGAACGCGTTCCTGGTGTTCGCAAAAGAAATGCGCCGAACAGTATCCTTCCTCTATCCTCAGGACAACAATAAGCACATAAGCAAAAGGTAAGCACAACTACAGAACGTTGACTAGTCTTCACGTTCTAACAGCTGTGAAGGTTTACACTGTGACACCGTATAGTCTGGTAAGTAAACAACAACTTGTCAAAGAAATATACAGCTGCCATTTCTAAGTTAGATACTGAAGAGAGGGGTAGTATTTGCTCCGAAACATTGGTAAACACGGCCTCATAATCTGGTCCAAAAGAAACTGTTATTTGCCATTAGATTCATGATGCAGACGAAAAATGTCGTAGATTAAAAAGAGCCATAACCCTGCCCACTTAAACACAAAATACAGGGTTATTCTGTCGCTAGAGGCCCCAAACGCTATGAGATTCAAGTCGTCAACGTCGACACTTTGGGAAAAGTATTCCAGAATTTGGAGAAACTTATTCAAGTGTGCTTGGATGTGAAAGGGGACCAGATTCAGCATCGATTATGAGCAGGTCCTGTTTTGCATCGTTCCCGGTTATGTGTATATAAATTTTCAAGTCATTATCTCAATAATATAATTTTTATAGACAATAGTTTGGGGCCCCTAGCGACAGAATCACCCTGTATTTTACGTTAAGAGTATACCGCTGTCGACTTTGGGATCTAGCGTATGGTATGCTCTACTGACGATCTAAAGGGACAGATATGGGTTAGTAGCAGTTGGGAAGGCAGATTCTGAAATCTCTGAATAGGGGCCCGGATTTGTAGACCCAATCCATGAAGGGGTAAAAAAGAAGTAATATTCATTAGATGATACCGATAGATGACAACTGTGGATTTCATGTTAGAGTCTTTCGCGTTTTTCAGTATATTTTATTAGAAATAATCATGCTTAGATGATAGAATAACATTAAAATCAACCTTCAGTTCATAACGTGAGAGATCATAGATAGAAGTCATCATACCGAAGTACGAATTGTTGGGTTCCATTAACAGGAGGGAAATTTATTTGTTAGTGCCAGTTAATTGCGTGGTAGGTTTTCTAGAATTCTTCGCGACTGATCCACGTATGTATTTCTCTATACCATAAATAAACACGAAGATTAATTTGGGTATTCAAAATAGCGAATAAAATACGACTGGAAACTGTGTGATACATCAGAAAATAACCTTTCCATTCTAGTCCAATTAAGCTCATAAATGGTTCATCCAGCAATACGGAGGCATTTAACTCCCCTTCAAAGCTGTCCTGGGCCTGCCAGCATCAAAAGTCTCTCTGTCCATCTACAATAATTGTTTCCACCCAGAACTAGCGGGCAGCAGGGGAGAGTAACTGCTATCAACAAGTGGCATGTCAGTCTGTCTATGCTGCTCGCTTGCAGAATATTAATTACAATCGCGTAACTAATCCACAGACGGAGATAGTACTGTTTTGCGTTTGTTCGTGATAGCAAAAAACAAAGAACACTAAATATGTAGTGGAACCAAATAAGGGGTTTCGCATCTTTCCTCAGCCCTCCTAGGTTGATGTCAGGACAGCAGATATTAAACTAGGCCAGGGACAAGCAAAGTTTAAAAACTCGACCAGGCATCTCGAAATTCTAGGGACCAGAAATGTGCCGCAGAGCAAGATCCATACTGAGTACCAACGTGTATTAATTAAGATGTATCGTACAAAATTTAGTTGCCACGACGTCGTCGCACTCGGGATTTGGGTACACCTGAGGGCACGATCCCTTCCTTCTACATCCTTCAAATACACTGTTGTTATTCTTGTGATAAAAGCCAAAGGGAAGCCATATTTCTCAACATTATTTGGTGCAGAATTCTACATGTTTCGCTCAGATTTACTGTCCATCATCAGGAGTCTTAACACTGTATTCAAAGCAATTGGTATTTGTCATACTAGTTATGTTGACTGTCTGCTAGCGAGGTCGGAATGGAACTCAGTATTAAGACTCCTGATGATGGACAGTAAATCTGTACTAAATATGTAGAGTTCTATACCAAATAATGTAGAGAAATAGTGCATCTTGTTGGCTTTTATCGTAAAAATATATAACGATGCACGGTCCTATGAAAGTCAAACACTGTCGCTAATCACCCTAAAATTCATGACATGTGCAGTTCTTTCGGAAAGTCGCTGTGCACTTAGGCTACAGTAGTATCCATTTGAAATGTGATGGCACACTTTGACGCACGGGAGGAGAAGTTCAGGTCTGTATAGACGCTCGTGTACATCACTTCCAACACCTTTTAGAAATGCAAAGCGACTTTCCGAACTTCCCCTCCCGTGCGTCACCGTGTGCCATCACATTTCAACTGGACTCTACCGTAGCCTAAGTGCACAGCGACTTACCGAACGCACTGTATAATAATTCACTACGAGCGTCGTTAAACAAGCCACAAATAGTATACAGGGTCGAGAAACATAAAAACAAAGTACGAAGGTATTACAAACGGACAAATTATGTCGAATTGAGTAAAACCCCACTTATCGGGATTAAGTGGGACGGCCAGCCATCCGGATATGCAGAAAATCCGGATAATTGGATTTTTCTTTGAAATTAGGCTACATTGGCAGTTTGAATTTTGGCTGTTACTATTTACAGTATGTACCTGCGTCTGAAACTTTCGACGACGCCTGATTTAAAATTCTTGAAACCACAATACTGTACTGGACTTCGATAACCGGTAATTTCAAGGCAAGTTAGTTTTGTAGAATTCTCGACAAATTTACCCGAAGGATCAAGCTGATCCGGATAACCAGCGTCCGGATGAGTGGAGTTCTACTGTGCTTTCGTTTATAAAGTCGCTCACAGTTTTCGCAACCTTTAATACGGGAATGATCTTCGGTCACTAAAAATCTCTGTTTCTGGGTTGTATCGAACTAGAATCGTGCATCGGCGAGGCGTTCTGCATAGACGGCTTCACAAAACTGAGAAAAGCGACCCTTAGCTTCGTCAAGTCTGCCTGTCAATCGGTCGGTCCGTCTCTGTGTCCGTCTGCATGTAACAACTTGGCTCCTACTGGACGTATTTTCATAAAAATCGATATTTGAGATTTTTTTACGAAAATCTGTTGAGTAAATTTAAATTCTATTACAATCGGAAAAATAACGGGTCCTTTACATGTATACCTATTTAAATTTACGATTTCAATGCTTTTTCGAATGGGAAATGTTCCAGACAAATTTATAGAGATAATCAAAACCCTCATTTTATGTTCAGTGTTCCCCCCCCCCCTCCCGCCGAAAATCGTGTCATTTATGAGAAAATTTTGAGAAATATAGTAGAGCCGGACACGCCACAGGTGACATTATAATACGGCTCATTCGCTTTGCATGCTAGATAACTAAGGCTAAGTACACACACTCAAAATATATATAATACTTATTGCTTTTCAACGACAACAATGGTTACGCCAACGCAACTAAGTGTTGCGTTATACTTATGCTGCTGGTCTTTTTTCTGTTTCGGTTGTTCCATGTATTGGGAGACCTATGTATGGACAGACGACCATCCCCAGTTGTCCTACCAAACATTCCTGATTCACAATTGCAGAAGCGAACTCGGAATTACAAAACCGCTAACCTCTAAATTAGTGTTTCCCAACCAAGATCGGTTCGATGAAAAATAGTGTAATAAATTAACGGGAAGATTTAAACGCCGCGAAAAATTCCAAACATATAGTTTAAATGTCGCGAAAATTTTTATCCGATTCTGCCAAAACTGGATTATTTTGCGTGCGTCCAATTTTTTTAAATTTATATACATTGACATGGCAGTTGTTTAAAAATTTTTCTGAAAATACTAACCGAATTTCGCTCCCCACTATCAACTTTTTTGGCCTGCAGAATTTCTTGGTAGATTTTCCTCGGTGGAAGAAGGGCGGGAAACAGTGCAGAAGAATATTTTAGTTGTAAGTAAATAATTATGAGATAAGCTGGACATGTAGCACGTATGAGGGAGAGGACAGGTGCGTGTAGGCTTTTGGTGGGTAGACCTGAGGGAAAGGGACTACTTGGAAGAACTAAGCGTAGACTCCTCACGTTAAAAAATGGTAATGCTGGAGCAAATGCAACTTCTCGTTAACCCTTATCCTGCTAACGTGGAAAATATGGTGAGCTCCTAATGCCAGCAGATGGCAAATGGGAATTAACTAGGAGTTGAAAGGGTTAAGCACCATTAGTTTCTCTTTTTTTTTTTATTTCCAGGCTTGGAACAGTGTGGAAGGAAATGAGTACTGAAGAAAAGAAGAAATATTTCGTCATTGCAAATCAAATTAGCGAAGAACATAAGGAGAAATACCCTGGTATGTAATTTATGTAAATGTTACAAAACATGTAATATTTCTCTTGATAAAATAGTCAAAAAATTATGTGGCTGAAAATGCTGTTAAACCATCGCTGTTCCCCAGGCTTATTTGGAGCACGAGGTCTGCAAAATTTCTGTAGCAGCGTCTTTCTGTTGAAATTAAAACAGCTTTTTGGATAGAAGTAAATTTCTAGCATTTCGCCCCTACTTTTAATAGTAACAATAATAATAACAATTATTATTATTATTATTATTAACTGCAATTTTATTGTCACCCGGTGGCAGTGGTTATTTTACATGTATACAAAACATGAAATTGGTCACTAATAAATTTAAGTTGGGAGGGCTACATGAGAAGCATGTAGTGGCAACTTGGAATATTGGGAACCATCTCAGCATTTGCTTATAGACAAAGGGAAACTAAGAAAAACCTGTGTCGAGGTGGCCGGTCGCAGGACCTTCCGAATACTGACTTCTAGCCAGCAGTCCGGTATCTAAAGTAAAAAAAAAGTAAGGAAAAACGAAATATAAGAATCTAAGGTCTGGAATACATTGCAGCTGATGGTAGTCTAGCGGCTGTAAATGACGATTAAAAATGTAAAATCGAAATGCATCAAAAAGAAATATGAAGGCCCTGGTAAGGCGGACGTGTTGGTGTTTATCAAATTATTAAGCTTCCTGGCAACAGTGTGTTAAGTAAAAGGTCGTGGGTCTGATTACTTTAAAACCTTGGTGTTTAACCACCACGCAATGACGCTACAATTAGCGCGATGCGGCACGCGAAAATCAAACTTGTAGTTTTCAAGGGGACTGGTTTTTTTTAAACGTCACGCGCATGAGTTTCGCGCAGATACACTGCGCAGGTCCCGCTGCGTTATGCAGTAGTAGCATGCGAACCCTGAATTCTGCGCGACACGCAGTAATCTTGGGACAAACTGGAGAGGATGGTGTTTGTCGTCTTCCTTTGTATTACTGTGTTTGTTCTTTCTTATGCATATACCATGATGCATGAGTAATAATTGGGTTAAAAATGAATATAATGGAAAATAATCTTCGTAGTTGCACCGAGCATGTTGGTGTTAGGTTCTCCATTTGTCCAACTAATGTACACAAATTATTATAAAATTGTAAAACAGTTAAAATCATTTAAAATTATAATAGTTGCTCCAACATGTTTCGGTTTACATAAACCATCATCACGGAGCTCTCAGTCTGTGCTTCGCTAAAGTTACAATGTTGACTTCGGTTACATATCGTTATTATTATATTATTATTATTATACAATTGTTAAACAGTTAAAATCATTTAAAATTATAATAGTTGCTCTAACATGTTTCGGTTTACATAAACCATCATCAGGGAGCTCTCAGCCTGTGCTATCGGTATTGTGGTTGCTTATGCAGCCAAAATACCGATAGCATGGGCTAATGATGGTTTATGTAAACCGACACATGTTGGAGTAACTATTATAATTTTAAATGATTTTTTAACTGTTTTACAATTTTATAATAATTTGTGTGTATTAGTTGGATAAATAAAGGACATAATACTATGAAATATTTCTCGTAACTAAAAAATTCCCCGAATTTAACTTTTCTGTTCATCAAACATCTTCCTATTAGACCCCAGCAATAATTTTCATATTTTCTTGTGTTAAAAATGCCCGTTACAATCTCGCTCTTACAGTAAACCAGCAAATCATCACCTTCCACTTTTTCAAGCAGCTATGAGATCCACCATGTTCACAATATAACAGTCACGCAACGGCTCCTTACATCCCGTCATTGAAAACCATCAACTGCGTGTCACGCAGGCGTCATTGCACGTGGTAACGCATCACGCTTATGCAAGCGTCAGTTCATGGTTGTTAGAAACCAACGCTGTAGTCATTATTCTAATTTTAACTGTTCTTTCACTCTCTCTGTAAGGGTAAAAGACATATTTCAGAATTTCGTTTTTACTTTCACCAGTCTGCTTACGTCATGTAGGGTCAAAGGGCACGAGTTAAACTGTTTATGATTCATTTACAACATTTAGGAATATGTCGTGGCGTATTTTAAATTAGAATCTGCTCCGCGGAAAACCAAGGTACCGCCAGAGGTTTCCATAATTTTGCAAACACATCTCTTTCCTCACTTTGTCGGTAAATACACAATTTTTAATTGCATTTTTTACTATCCTCATCAAATTTTTGCATAATCAGGACTGGATTTATATTCATTGTAAATTGGTACACTAATATTCAGCCCTTCAAAAGTGTGGCCAGATATTTTACTTCCTTACGTAAAAGACGGCGTTTTAAATTCATATATATAATTTTTTTTAATTTGCGCACAAAAAGTACACTCTTAATTCACAGCTGTCCCGCGAAAATTCAGATTTAGTCACAGGGGGTTCCATAATATTAGCAAGTCTGAAGGCCACTGTTTTATGTGAGATACCAACACTTCCCTGCAAAGACTGAACCAGAACCACATAGCAGCCAATGTCCGGCTTCATCTTCGGCCACGAGACCCCCGCAATATGTAGCGGGCATTCGAGGTTCGTTCGGCAGGCTATTTCAGTGCATATTGTGGACAGCATTATGTTTATGAATGTTATTATCTTCCTTAAACTTTATGTTTTTCAAAAGGTCAATTTAAACTTTATCGCTAGGCTTGCTTTGTTCGTGACCAGTCAGAAATATACTGGGAGTGGGACGGTAAGTACTGCATGACAAGTACAAATTTATAATTCATTTGATCTAATTTAACACAAGCTGAAGTTCATTAGTTTCCTATAAATGTAAAGTGATCCCTTTACAGGCCCGGTGTGGCCCAGAGGGTGGGTAGAGGTATAGCTCTACTCTTCCATGACAGCGGCACTAGAAGGGGGTGAGTGGTCAGCAGCACGCCCCGGCCGCACTTTACCCCCGGGAAAGA
>Ga0123354_10008081_pt1 | contig 15965 bp, 8 predicted proteins | sample TergutLab28metaG_2_FD_97872 | JGI IMG/M metagenome (GOLD analysis project Ga0123354, IMG submission 97872) | Labiotermes labralis P4 segment gut microbial communities from Petit-Saut dam, French Guiana - Lab288 P4 | ecosystem: Host-associated > Arthropoda: Insects > Digestive system > Gut ...
CAATCCAGTCCATATAACCACATCCCACCTCCTGGAGATCCATCCTAATATTATCCACCCATCTACGCCTAGGTCTCCCCAGTGGTCTCTTTCCCTCCGGTTTCCCCACCAAGACCCTATACACCTCCCTCTCCTCTGGTCCATGACCATTACGATCAAAATCCTTCACCCCAGAGGCGCCCTAGACGGCGGAGGGCGAGGCCGCCCGAGGCGGCATGATCCATGAGGCGGCAAAATTAATATATCAAATATATATATATATATATCGGTTTCCTGCTATCAACAAAATTTAAAACACTGAACGTAAGCAAAAGGAAATTCAATAAACAGCGACTTTTCCAAGTTCATAACTTTTATTTTTTATTTTCTCGGGCAGACAGCCGCGTTAGGATGTTAAGGTCTTCCGACCTTTCAGTAACTAACTCCGTCCCAATTTTCAGTGCGTGCTGGCGGTTTGGTACCACCAAAACTGATGACTAGTCCTCAGTTTTGGAGAACGACTACCCCTTACACAAGTTTTTTTTTTTTTAATCGCGATCGTCTTCAATTCCTCCAAGCAACTGTCGTGGTAGTATTAGGAGTAACATCAGAATTAATTTAATGCCACGAACTCTTCCTTTCCAATTATATTCAATTAATTACACACTTTCACCATATTTATCAACGTTTAGTGACTTGACTCGGTGGAAAAGTTGTTCAACGCACTATAATTTAGTGAAGCATCGCCGTGATACATTTTTGGCAACCAAACAATACACGAATTATGCACAAATACGCGTTTTCCACATGCGTTCTTCACTATTCCGTATTCCGCAGTCAACGATTCGTCCCACACAGAACTGTACTGACTAAAGAAGTCAATGAACACAACGGACGCACTGCATAGTCAGTCATGCCAACAGTACGGCTAAATCCACGGAGAAGCGTTTCTTCGTCAGCACAGGAATTAAAAAGCAAAGCATACAGTCTAGAAAACTGTGCAACGTAAGAAGCATGGCGCACCTAGTCGTCAATTGTTATGCTCAGGGGTGGCGACATCGGGTGAAGGCCCCGGTGAAAATTTTTTTCGGGCCCCCCAGAATGGCCGGCCAGGCTAAAAATCTTTACACTAAATCGGAAAGACTGACTCTCAGCTGCAGACTGACTTGGTACAATCGACAATTACTGATACTAACGAGAAAGACAAAAATCAGTCGGGCCCCAGACACCTTGCCGGAATGCAGGGCTCCGGTAATCTGTACCGGCTCCCCACCCCACCCCACCCTCTCGCGTCGGCTGCTCCTCAAACATTATAATTCACTGATGTTACACTTCACTCATAAATGATGCCCCATTTTAATTAAATGTGCATGACACCAACATTTCAGATACATTTTTCATATCTTATGAAGTTCACGCATTTATATCATGCGTCTATGTGTCTTGCAACTGCAGCAGTTTTTTTTTAAAAATTTGATGCTCTATGGTCATGCACAACACCACAGATACACAGCAACATGAAACACGTCAGAAAATTTCCTGTGTACAAACCGAATATCAAATTTAACAGAAATATATTTCATTTTTTATTGCCGTGCAATACAATAACAATTCTTATTTAAAATCAACAAATTGCACCTTACTCTTAAAATCTTAAAATCACATTTTAAGTTTCACATTAAAATAGACTTAAATTCCTCCTACATGTTTCGATCCCCATACGGGATCATCCTCAGTTGGTATGCACTATGTCGTGAGTGAAGTTACTAAAACAAGTTATTTTTATAGGTTATCTGGTAGCATGCGTATTCAGGTAATGCCTATTCATTATAGGCATTACCTGAATACGCATGCTACCAGATAACCTATAAAAATAACTTGTTTTAGTAACTTCACTCACGGCATAGTGCATACTCCCTGTGGATGATCCCGTATGGGGATCGAAACATGTAGGAGGAATATAAATATGTTTTAATGTGAAACTTAAAATGTGATTTTAAGATTTTAAGAGTAAGGTGCAAATTGTTGGTTTTAAATAAGAATTAACAGAAATATGTTTAGAAATTTCGAATATTAAACATACAGGCCGCCAAACACGACCTCGCCAAGTACGTCCATTCACGATTTTCTACACAACCGCCACGAATCAGATCAATTAGCAATTATGCTCCTTTGAATGTAAAAACACGACTACCAAAATTCGACGCTCCATCTGCCCCCTAATAGTTCTGGAGATAAGACATTTCTGTATGAGGCAATAAAATCTCCTACTGTTAACCTTCATGCCACTTGGCTAACACACACACACACACCACACACACACACACACACACACACACACACAGGGCAGGAATCTGAGAAAATACGCTCCTAATAATAAGTGACACGCAACGTTCCGAGACGGGGGGAATGAAAACCGGTTGGGCGTGGTCTTTAATTATTTCGTCACGTCCGACGACCTGTTATCAAATTAAGCAGTTGAACATGGTGATAAACAGCCTCAAGTAGCAGAAACAGAACAAGTTAATACGTATAGCCTATATCATATTTTACAACGTACAAGAAAGCGTTGAAGAAAAGATTTGACCACCATTTCAAAAGTGAACCCCAGCAACAGAAACTGGTTTGTTATTTATAAAGGTGGATCTCTTCGAGTGAAGAAAGAATCGTGAGAACGCCACAAAATATCTGCAACATACATAAAACAAGTCTAAATGAAGACATGCTACAGCAGATGTCTTCAGAGACAGAACTCAGGCACGCATTCATTTGGCCATGGAATTCCGGTGTCGTTTCAGTACGGTTTAAAAAAAAAACATGCTGCTGAAGGTTCACAAATTTTTCTATCATTCGTTTCAGTATTAATCTTCTACTGAGCCTTGGTGAGAGCCTGTGCACGCACGCACGCGCGTACACACTTCTTTCACCATGTAAAAGCAGCGGTTCACAATACACCAACGGCTGAAAAAACCATAGGTTTTTTTTAGATAATAAGCATAATAAGCGATCACAGAAACCTAGTTAAACTCCTGAAAAAAAAAAAGGACATTACGCACATGATACAACCATGACGTATCAACTGCAAAAGCTTACAGTGCTGCCCCGGAATTCGGTCGGAAGGGACAGGTGATGTCAGGAAAACAAGTCCAAATTCGAGTCCTGTAACTCCAGACCAGAAACCGCCTAAAGGCGGGTGGCTTTTGGTAAGTAACTAACGCGGTCAACAGTTCGAATCTCACAAAAATCTAAAGGTTGAGCTACTCAGCTCGGCTGGAATAAAGCGGGGACTTGATCTTTTTGGACCGAAAATTTGCTGCAAGATGCATATAACAGTGGCACATCAATGAATTATATCCAAGAATGTTAGCAACACATATTTACATTCCTATATGCCAATATTCTTAACACTGTATATGCAAATCGGATGTGTTACTTTCATATTCTTTCCCTTTATTTTCTCCCTTAAAATGGTGATTTATCGCCAAAACATGTAACAGTGTTCACATGCATATCATTTGTGATTTCATGTGAACCGTGCATTTGTCGTACGTGGGTGACAAAAGTGGTCTTGCCAGCGTCTGGTAACGTAGATGATAAGGTGACATGAAGTGTGTTACTGATAAGCCTCGCCTCGTATGTGCACAAGACAATGAGAGAATCCTTAATAAGCCCTCTTATTATGAACGAGTTCAGTTCGAGCAGATAACCGCCAGTCGCCGGCTACACGCAAGGACGGACAGTCCTCTCTTTAACGCGCCTCAATGCATGTTGCTACCAACCAGGCGCTGCGTGAGAGTGAAGATTAATTATAGCCTAAGTTCGCAGCATAAAAGGCTGCCTGACCGAGTGAGTTACTGGCACCGGTCTATGAAGCACACACCGTGAGTGATTTCAGGCTTCTGCTGCGAAGTATGTATCGCCGCTCTTCTCTTTTTCTTATTCTTCACCCCTGAAGATGGGACCGATAGGTCGCCCCGAAACGTCGGCACGAAATTACCAATACTCGGTGCGTAATGACCCAGAAGAGCGCTGTTATTCTCACACACCGTCAGTTCACTACCAGTTACTGACAACATTCTATGCAGCCAAAAGCATAAGTTGAACTACTACTGGAGCCAGTCCAAACTACCTTAGGTTAGCAGGGTACGGCGGGCCGCACTGCAGTTATATTATGGGGGGGGGGAACGTAGAAATCGACAGCTTTTATGGACCCCCAATGCATCACGACAGCAGAAGGTAATGCAAAATAATTAAGCTAGTTTAAAACTAATGAACATCTTCGCATGCTATGCAAATATTCTTCAAATATTGTCCTCCACGCACGCCACACCGTCATGACGAAAAAAACCATGCATTGTACACAACACCATTACAGTCTTCTTCAGCAATTAACAGTGCTCAGCTGTTACGATACCCCCTGCAATGTTACTGGATTTAAAAAGTCCATTGTATGCCTTCATAAGGCCTTCCCCTGTACACTACCCTGCGTCCATCCAATTCATTTTACATACGTGAATGATACAACCGTGCTTGAGTCATCGAAGATCGGTCAATATATTCGCCGACATCACGGAACCTGTTGCTTCACCCTTGTGTTCACGTAAAGACCGACAGTCCGCCCGCCGGCCGTCAGATCCAACTGTAGCTAACAAATCGGATTCACGCCTGTTAAGTATTAAGCCACTAAAACTCTTACTGTCAACCTACCACCCACAGGCACCTCTCAAGAATAGTCCCTGCCTCATATGTTCAGCACTTTTCATGCCCCTCTGTCTTGTGTTTCTTGGTTTAATGACCCTAAAATATTTATCCCATAAGGTGGACAAGTGCCTAATTTCATATCAATATGTAACTTTCCTCGTTTCCAGTCACTTCCTAACACAAACATTACAGCTCCAGGCTGCATTACCCCCGAACATAAGGCAATTTTAACAAAATTATTCCCCCTCGTACCACATCGAGATACGTGATTCCAGCGTCAATAATCTCAGTGACAAAGATTCGACAAGACTACCGACAGGTGGACAGGACCTATGCCTTCACAGAACACGGGCAAAATAGGACCATCGAAACCACAATCGCCACGCGCAGCCACCCTACAAACAATGTGCCTAACGTGTTCTAAACAACTTCATCTGCAAAGAAAATTAGCCTGTTGACAGTGGAGTTAGTTCGGTCCCCTATCCGCTTTTCGTCATTCAACAGGACTCACTATGTGCCGGTCAACCTTCAGCTTCGGCTTAGATTTTCAGTTCTCTTCACATAAATAAATGCTTGGTGGAACTTCAAAACAATTTACTCTATTCTAAGAATTTTGAAAGACGCTGGCAAAAAAAAATCGTAGATGAAAATACAACAGCAAACCGTAGGTTTACATCCAAAGTGCATGATATAAAATCTGTGCATCAAAATGACATGCAGTCTGCATGTGTAACTTTTCTCGACATGGATATTTATCAACAGGCAAGGAAAGAATTACCTCCTCTGCAATGTGATGTCTTAGTGCATCTGCCTTCGCAACAATTGACGTATATATGCGGGGGGGGGGTCAGTGAGACACGCAAAATAGCACAGAAAACGCCCGAACGCTGTTTATTCTACCGAACTATTACTACACCTCCTGAAGCTGTTACCAAAAAAACTCCCGTTTCAGACGGCGGTCTTCACGATTTAACCAGCAAATGAGCAAAGCAACTCACGTTCCCAACGGGTGTCATACTCGCCGTTGACCAGGTAAATGATACCTATTCCCACAAAAATCCTTACCAATGTGTGTTGCTCTGAATCACCCTGTACATTCCACAAATGAATATGGACTATCCCACCATAATGAGATGAAACAGATACCTTCTCCGACTTCCTGCACAGTCAATTCATTAACGACAACAAATAGTGCCAAAATCGTCTCTCATCTTCTATCGCCGTATCCCACGCACATTCCTCCTCACGCAATCCTACCCGTTCTACACATTTCGCTACATTGTCTTGCTCAGTGACAAGAATCGCCCCATCAGTGCAAATACGATGTAAAGAACACAGGGCAACAACCAACTCTGCTATCTTTAATGGTGTCTGCGAAGCGAACATAAATCCGGACGCACTTCGGATGGGAAACGAAAAGAAGGTCCTTGAGAAACTAGCAATTCCTTAATAACTCCAGACATTCTTCTCCTTACATTCCTACTCACACGACTGCAGTGCACATCCTTGCATGTCTTAACATTGGCCTCCTCTTTCCTAAGTGTGTTCTCGTAATGGCTTTGTGTATAAAACTGCACTTGCAATACTCATCTCTCCCATGCGTCCCAAAACCCTGCCCATCTCATTCTTTTTCATGAGATCGGTCTTACAATATATATGGCGAACAGTACAGTTGATGCAGCTCATCACATATTCCACAGTATTCTTGTATTTAGTCTCTCTTATATCCACACATTCTCTTCAGCACCCCATTCCCGAACGCCTCCATATATGTTCTTCCCTCAAGATGAGCCGCCAGGGTTCACATCAGTACAAAAAAGACGCATGGAAAACCTTGTTCATAATGTCCTTATGGTGTATCAAAGGAGGTGATGAACGCCAAGCAAATCGCCAACTACAGTATTAATTACAGCACAGCGTCACACATAACTACACGAAACAAGAGGCCGAGTATGAACCACGCCTACGGTCAGTCGACCAGCCATCCACAGGGCACCACCTCAATTTAGCACCCTTATCTCAGCTATACAGCGACCCGACCAAAAAACGCACTTCTAACTCTACTAATGCCAAAGTCTCCTATCACAATGTTACATGTGCACGCTTCTTGTACCTCTTAAGGCCTCGGTGCATAGGCACAAAGCAGAACGTACCTTTAACAAACAGTACATCACTGTGACCATTCAAATGTCATATACATCGCTCTTCTTTTCTCACCACCAATGATGTCTGAAAAGCCTGAAGCAATTAAACGCCTGTGGAATAAAACTCGACTGCAGATTTTATCCATGCAGCAGGAACAGTAAACGGAAAATATTCCGTCTGACGTCTGTGAGAGCACTTTCATATTGTGAGATTGTGCACTAAGAGACGGGAAGAGCAGGAGACAAAAGAGGCGTGCGTATTGTTATGTGCTATCACAGTACGTCGGCGATGGCGAGAAGGCATGAATAAACTGCGACGTCATCGTTGCAAAATACAAGTTTCCACGTAGAAGGGGTAAGAAAATATGAAAACTTAATTCTTCCCAAGCGCTGAATTGTGGCGCAAGAAGCCTGTCTATTTGTATATTCGCATGACAAGAACGATGAACTCTCGTCTGTGTAACACGAAACTAAAATCTACCAGAAATCGCGATTTACAGGGTGTTCCTTGACTATACCTACACAATAAATACAAGGACTGTGTTCCACCGATGAGATCCTAGGTCAAAAACATCCGTATCATACAAACGTTTGGTACCAACCACCTACTAGCGAAATAAGGCAAAATAAACTGGAACTACTGAATAATGTAGCAAATGGGACAGCTCAGTAGGTACAGTGAATAGCTATGTGGTTCGATTCCTGCCAAGAGCAAGAGACCGATTACTTCTTTAAAGCGTCCAGACCAACCATGCGGCCTACCCTTAGGGTTAAGTAGCCCGGCAATGAAATTATACACCCAGACCATCTACTGCCGAGGTGAAAAAGCCCCACCTTCCAATCGCCTTCGTTGCGAGCAAAGAAATGACTATACCTTTGCTGAAACCGAACAGCTACTAGCACCAAGCGACGAAATGCTCCTGGTCATTTTGCCGCGAAGAAAACAGTTTTGGAGCTCATACTACCCATTCCGACAGGCAACAGAACAGACTGATTCTGTGGCCTCCGCAATCGCCCAACCTCACTCCTGCAGAACTCCAACCATCACTCTATCTTGTAATTTACTTCATAATTAAATAATCACGAAGTAAGCTAATCTGAGAATGGAGCGACTGGTAACAATACAATAGGCGCCAGAAATTATTTCTCAGTGGGGACCACGACATGGCTCAGTTATGCATTCAATCCATTGAAGTGCATTTTCAGCAACTCCTGTACACATCCCATCAAAATTATGGAGCTCTTATACTGCAGTCTCATAAATCTAGCAAATGAATCCGCTCCCAAACTACAAAGTTACTTGTCTCGTTTAATTTCTTAATGTTTCCTGTTCTCGCTAATGAAGCGGTTGCGACTATGTTTAGCCTACAGCAAAGTCCTGGCCTCAGTCTACAAGAACAACACGGTTCTTAGGCTACACATCTATGGAATCAGGTACAGATGCGGGGGGAAGAGAAGTACAATGAGGAATCTCGTGGAGAAACTTGAAGAGGAGGGGCCATTTTGAGCCCACGCGAGTACATGGATGGGTTGACCGAATTCAACTGGCTCAGGATAAGGGCAAATAGCGAGCTCTTTATAATATGGTAATCAACCCTCCGTTTCCATACAATGCGGGGACTAAATTGGTTCTCAGGAAGGACCGTGCTCCATGCATTCAATAAGAATGAACGCACATATAGAATCACACACAATCTGCCTTATCTTCTTAACTTCAGGGCGTTATTCCCGCAGGCATGCCTAGTTAGAAGCGTAATACAAAGATACCTCCAATTATCTCAAGACTTTCGGATTTATGGTCAGATAAATGTTGGAAAAAAATAGTCGTTAAGCTCCCTCTGCTTATTAACGCACTCCATCTTGCTGCCGATAATCTGTACTTAAACCCTTTAAGACAATTGGTTACATCATATGCCACCAGGCTTAACATTAAAATGTTAGAATTGCTGCTCAAACAGAGCATTTATGTGCTTCGTATGTATCAAGAATAAAAGTATATAATGCACTGGCTCTCCCCACGCTTTTATATGGAAGCGAAATTTGACGACCTCAGCCAAAAGGGTAAGAAACGAATGATATCAATCGAGATTCAATTTTTTAGAAGAACAGCGGAATGCACTTTTTGACCACAAAAGGAATGCAAAATTTTGGAAGAGTTAAAAGTAGAACCAGTCGACGAGAAACTAAGAAGATAAGTCAAACTGACTACAACATGTAACGAGAATGAACAACAACAACAACAACAACAACAACAACAGGCTGCCAAAAATAATGCTGAATTGCAGACAAAAAAATGAACGAAGACGACTTAGAAGACCTTTAAAGGTGCTATCAAGCGAGGTCGAAAAGGGGTCTATTAGGCCTAACTCGTGACGGATAACGATTATATATGTTTCAAGATATAAACCGCGTCATTTCCCTTTTACAGCACTAACTCACGAATTTTATACTGCGCGGAACATACCGCAGCTTTAAATGCCATTCAAGTCAATATTCGTCTTGCAAGTGTTAATTAAGAACAACGCCACTAAGACGTACGACGAAGTGGAAGAACGTCGTCATACATTCTAAGCCTCAGCACTATATGAAAACGAGTGATCAGCTTCATGCCTCGGTCACATAACCCTGGAGGGAATAACCCCCAGCACTACGGGAGGCTCGGTGATTATAACAACTGGTGCCGATCAAAAGAAGTATGTCGAAACCACTGCTCCCTTGCAGGAATCGAACGCACGTCGTCCAACATGTTGTCCGTCTATCACCGAGTTGTAGCCAAATAAAACTTCACCCATGTAATGATATCCGCTTACGCCAACTATATGAAAATCAAAAGCTAGGTTGCTATCGATGAAATCCGTTCGTTGCACAGAGACGATTACGCACTTTCTGTCAAACACAATACAGCTACTGCAACGCAAAACGGGGAGAATACATTTAAAAAAATCATGTTCGGAATGACCTTCCAATGCCTGTTGTCTAGTGGTGGAGTCTACGAAGAGAACCAAGTCAATTGTTTATGTCTAGCTTTCATGATGAACGATGACAATATGCAAATGCAATCGCTTAGAACCCAAGAGGACGTGAGACTTAATTTCGGCATTGTTGCGAGGTACCGAGACACGATTTTCATTGCTCACTTCCGCCACACACTATATCCATTCCTCACTGATTTCACCATAACTGTATTATATGAAAACACAGCCGAATATGTCAAGTTTCCCCATCATCCTATCACAGGCCCGTTTACGAGACATACCGGCCCAGTGCATACACAGATTCAGTAAGCGCTACGTATGCGTAGTCCTGAACTGTCAATTTCGATGAAGCTGTGTAACTATCTACGTGCAGAATACACCCCACACAAAAACTACGCCTTTCGGGGCCTGATGCAGTCGCAGAGACTGCGACAGCCTTGCAATGGCCCTGTACCCTGCATCCGTTCATTCTGAACGCGTACGGTAACAAACACGTTTCTGTGTCACAGTTGTAACAGCCCCAAATGTGGTCTCCTGGATTTTGACAGTGTGCAGCCTTGCCCACAAATCGTACGTAATCCAAGAACATGCGAAGGCACATCGACTGCATAGAATTTTATTAGCACTAAGATAATGCAAGCTAAAGGAAAGTAATTTTATTTGCATTATCTCATTCCCAAGTTGGTGTATAAATACGCCCCCACCAGCAGAAGAAATGCAGTCGACCGAAACCATCACCAATGACGACGGAACGAGCCTGGACCGTATTCTGCAGGGTAATGATGGTATACATCTCAACTCATTGGCTTTACGGACATTATCATCACATGTACTGACATTTAGTAAAAGGAATCGGTCCCGTCTTCAGGCTTGCTTCTTCCAACACGCACGTTGCCACACACTAATTACTGCCACTGCGATTGCACACGGATTGGGTAAAATCGGAGAGTACAACATGCTTCAAAAACAGCCTTGAATATATAGCAATGCAAATATCACTGAACATCAGTGCTAGAAATACGTCACCGGTCACCACATTCGAATCTCTAATCTATTTTGACAGCCGTATGGTAGCCTGCAATCGGTAACTTGTGGGTTCGATACTGTACACTGCACAAAACTTCAAGAAGGCAGCCGTCATTAGGAGCGATGAAGAATGCGCTTTACCCTCACGGATGGTGCAGACTACGTGACGGATAACCTCAACATCATCATAAAGAGTTACTCCAAAACATTTCAAAGGAAAGGACAAAGAAGATGCAAATCTTAGACACGTCGGCCCAGTCACGACATCAAGTACACTCCCACACAGAATATGGCGTTGTTCGCCTAGTATGAGAACCAAATGGTTGCGGATTTTCATTCTAGGCGCCGGGGATTTCAGTCACTTGCAACTAAAATTACATCTTTCGGGGAATATCGTGACAACAATCCTCGAATATGGCTGTATCCTCCCCTGTTCTAGGTTCATCCCTACACTAAATTAACAGTTTTTGAAGAAATTTTGCATTTGCGTTGGTACTTAAATTAACGATCAAAACTCACACACTTGTGTGTATGTGCGTGCGTGCCCGCGCGCTTGGGTAACCTGAAAGCAAAAACACGCGTGGGAGATCCGGGCACGGATCGTAAAATAAAATACTGGAAGAACAGGGTATGCAATGATTCAACAGACCAACGACGGGATTCGCTGGGGTGCACACCCGACCTTTCAGTGTTCTGTGCGTCTTGACCAGCGCGGTATCAATCAACATGTCAAGGTCGCCTGAGCATAAAAAAATTTGTTGCTGCTGTATCGAATTTATTCCGTATCCTAAGAATTCTGACTTTCCGATATTGGTGCTCCAATGCTAAAATTCAATTTCAAGGGCTTCAATCTGACTCGCCTATGAGCCACGCCGATACACTTGTTTGCAAATCAGCCCAACAAGGTTAGCAACATATTGCTGTGAAACGTCACGACTACTAAGCTCTGTATTGCTTCATATGATGTCACTTTAATGTTCTTATTTTACTTCCTCAACCTGGACACAATCAGTTGCTGGATTACACCTGTACCAAGGCACAGACAAATATTCTGATTAGACAATCCTGGACGTTCTTGTGATAGGTCATCACAATGATCACCACCGTTTCAAGACGAAGTCCATCATATAAAGGTAAAAATCACTGTTAACGCCACAGGGATATGAAGGGCGTAGAGGGACAGCCCCACTCATTCTTAACCTAGGTGCTAGACGAAGGTGGTCACCCTCACGCCCCGGCTGTTTTACCCTCAGGAAAAATGTCCACGGTAAACGACGCCCATTCTAAACGGGCTTCGAGAACGGAATTTGTTTCCGTACACAAGTAAAACGTTCTGATTCAAAGTACTCGTGATTAGAACACGGTTGGTCTGCGACGTTGTAGCTTCATCGGACACAATCTCTCCACCCTAGGACGGGTGCAGATCACCATTCCGAGGTGTTCTGCACTGTTCACAATAACAGAATAATCCTTTAAGTTGCTTTAAATAATTGCAGCAGATATCAGTTTCAAGCAAAAGTGGTGCAACAGACACTCTAACACCAACAACGCCTTATATAACGCTGCACATTTTCTGCGTACAGTCCATACAACGTGATGTACAGCCATCAAACAACTAAAGAAGACTTCAAAAACGTTTGATCCACTGGCTCTGCTTGACACGAGCTTAGTAAACACATGCATCAACGAGAAGAGCCTTTTGGACTGTACTCAGCACTCGTTTCTTCCACAGTAGACCGATAATGTTATCTCCTTGTGTCACGAGATGCTGCCTGCACCGGGATCAATGCAAGGTCTTTGATACGCGCTCGCTCACAGCACTCGCACTCTGCTATTACAATCTTGATTCTACACTACGGGCGCCATTCGGTATCTGTCAGTCTGTAAACACACAGAAATAAGCAGCTGGACCTGCAGTACATACGGGTTTCCTCCTCAACCGGTGGTCCGCGAAATACGGCTTAAATCACGTCGTCTGCATATTTCAGTTCAGTTTCTACGTTCGTTCGCAGTCGCGACAAGTGCCTATGTCGGTCGGTCCGTCTTTTCACATCTATCAGTGCGGCTCCCAATGGACCGACTTAACGGGAAGTCTGGTTACAAGCGGGCAAAAATATCGGGCAATTTACGTGAAGAAGTGCGTGTTACTGTTGCCGGCGTCATTAAATCGCCATGAAAGGGCTCTCTTCGACTAAAAGTCTATCAGTTGGCGATGTATAAATATTACGCGAACGCGCCACAGTGTAACCTTACACATACCTTGTCTATCCGGTATATTACATTAAAGATGTGCGTGAAAATGCACAGAAACGGGAAAAAACGCTACTTTCGTTTTACTCCTTGGTTTAATGATTTAATACAAGAAGTCTACAAAGTAGCACATTATAAGCAATATTGGCACCGTAATTCCGGGGCGAAAGGCACCAATGTAATGGGTATCACAGTACCTAGAACTCGGTTTATTGTGAAATCTTCAAGAGACGGCTCTAACCACAGATCAATGGCATACACCATGACTGAACAACAGGTTAGCATCCAGCGGTACACAAAAATATAAGTTACAGCATGAAGGATGTTCTGAACGTAACGAGCATGTTACACGGATCAATGATACGCAACTTTTCGAACACCCTGTCATGTATTTTTTTCTTTCCGCCTTTGAGCCGTTTACGGGTACGCTGAGGATCACAACCAGGATTCTGAGGTGTGCCATCCCCGTTGTGTGTTTAAACTAAAAGGTGAGGTAAATTCAGTCAAAAACAACTATAAATATATGGCTAAATGATGGTGTTTATTAGCAATGGAAAAACCACATGTTTCGGCCTATAGTGGCCATCTTCAGGTTTGGACAACTTGCTAAAAGAGTTTTCTTGCATATTATATAAAAATCTTTTAGCAAGAAAGTTTTCAAACCCTGAAGATGGCCGCTATAGGCCAAAACATGTAGTTTCCCATTGCTAATAAACACCGTCATTTAGCCATATATTTATAGTTGTGTTTTTGACTGAATTTACCTCACCTTACACAACCAGAGTTCTGCAGTGGGTGGTTGCGGCCCCCTGAAATGGAGTCCGTCTCACCAACACCATGTCCCTGGAATGCTAATCTTCATTGTGCTCAACACATGTTTTAGGCGTGCCAGCAGGGACTGGTATTTAGAGAACTGTTATTTGTACGGTCTGGGCACAGACGGGAGGATAACATTAAAATGGATCTTCAAGAACTGGGATGGGGAGGCATGCACAGGATTTATCTGACTCACATTAGGGACAGGTGAAAGGCGGTTGTGAAAGCGGGAACGACTCTTCGGGTTCCATAAAATGAGGGAAATTTCTTGACTAGCTGAGGGTATGTTAGCTTCTACATGGAGTTAGTTAGTTAGTTAGGCAGGTAGGTTGGTAGTCTGTCAGTCGGTTGTAAGGCACGTACACTCAGTCGAACAGAAATCTATCGGCCTGAAATTTTTGAAGTCCCGAACCGGAAGTGACGTGCGGTACAGTTGCCACCATAATTCGAGTCTTTTACTTTCCCCATATTTGTGCATCCGTGGCGTTTCTCTGTCTTCCATTCATTACAATCAATCACACCGCGTATATATTAACTGAAGACAACAATACACTTGCTTAATTTGAAATTAAAACATTAAACTTCATTAACTGTCCCAGGCGTGAGGCTAGGTAGCTGTGCTGCTGGGGATGGATTAGTCGACCGGACCGTTCCGTTCTTACTGTTGGCAGGCGTAGCCCAGGCAGTTGAACGCCTTCGGAAACAAATTGTGTTGGTTCGAGTCTCACTATCGGCATATTTCTTTATGTATCCGTACGATTGAAAACATTTACTGAAGGGAATTGGTGAGCGTGCGAGTATGATGGGTGTGCTTGGGACCCAGCGTGGTTCTGCTCTCGCCTTGTTTCAGAGGTAGGGCGTACAAATTCAGCTGAGTTGTAGTCGAGGTACTGACGGTACCAGTTACCTCCATCATATCTACAAGCAGCTCCGATTTACTGAGGACCATTTATGTCTGCTACACATACTCATTCTACACGGAAGAAGCCCACAAGTTCTTCCACATACAGACGTGATCAAAATACTGTTTAGTAACTGTTTCATACAGCCACTGATGTACTCCCTGATGATGGACCAATACGGTACGAAACATGCATATCTTATCATGTTTTTAAGAATATTACTGCGAATCAAATGACAAATGTGTGCGTTTGTTGATTAAAATTGTAGGAAAACTTCGAGTTCCATTAAATGTGGGTTATTCCGTGACTAGGTGAGGAACGTTAGCTTCTGCTCGACGCGTTAGTGGGTTGGTTTGGTGAGCTCGCAGTCAGTGGCTGGTTGGTGACGGGCCTTAAGAAGTCAGTACCGTTTACTGCTTTGATATTTGTACTGTCACTAGGTACAGGAGGCAGCAATGTCCTACAGATGGGGCTGCTGCTATGTCGACGTTATATGGAATGACTCCACCCCAGCGACATACAATCCAATCAGCAAGTTTCGTCATAAACTAGCGATTCATCCGGTTACTGCGACAATGGATACTCACTGGCGATCCATCACCATACTTACCATAATGTCGGGGGACTGCACGATTACAGTTTGAAAACAACAAATTCTCGTAATTTCCATCACTGAACACTGTTGTCTCTCAACTTCACCACCGGGATCAATCCTGGAGCACCTCAATCCAACTTGTTAGAAGTTAACACCATTTTCCAAAAAACAAGTCTCACTCAATGGTAGTCTACGACAAGCTGATAGTGGTCAAGAAGCTTTACGTAAAGCGGTAGTTCATTACATATTAAAAAATACCCACAACTGGATCATACCCTGAAGCTGAAAATGGTTCCATATTCAAAACCACTTCTTTGAACAGCAAAGTGACGAAAAGCTGCACACCGCATAAAAAGACCGCACCATGAAGACGTACTAGGGACCACAGTACAGCTAGTCCTAGGCATTCATATCTTGGCGACCGACTAAGGTGTGGCGTCAGCTTAACTGCCCGGCAGCTTTACAAGTGAACACCCACAGGAACCACTGGGTGGACGCAACATGAAATATGGACCCGGCAACCCACAGCACCCCCCCCCCACCACCCCTCCCACCACAACCCTCCCCCCCTTCCGCC
>Ga0123354_10008085_pt1 | contig 15960 bp, 10 predicted proteins | sample TergutLab28metaG_2_FD_97872 | JGI IMG/M metagenome (GOLD analysis project Ga0123354, IMG submission 97872) | Labiotermes labralis P4 segment gut microbial communities from Petit-Saut dam, French Guiana - Lab288 P4 | ecosystem: Host-associated > Arthropoda: Insects > Digestive system > Gut ...
GTGGCGGACGCTTGTGAGTGCGGTAATGAACCTTCGGGTTCCGCGAAATGCGGGGAATTTCTTGACTAGCTGCAAACCAGTTAGCTTCTCAAGAAGGACTCTGCACCATGGAGTAAGTAAGTATTGTAGGTATGACGTAACATTGAGGCGGGTTCTGGTAATCATTCTTGTCGTGGAAGAGCAATACATATTATATATTCTGAGGGCGTGTTTGTAGCCTTAGTTAGCCAGCAAAGGGTATGCGCCGTATTATATTGTCATCTGTGTCCTGTCTGGCTACAACACTCATCTCCACATTATCTTTACATGGCGCGATTTAAAAAAAAAATTGTTATTGAACGTAGAATGCGTGTTTTGATTTTTCTCTACAACTTCGGTCTGAAACATTTTTCATTCTAAGAATAATTCAGCGAGATGTAATCATAAATGTACACGGGTTTTCATGTAAAATACCCGTTTTTCTTGTCAGATTGTAATGAAACTCGAATTTCATCGAAAGATTTTCATAAATATTCAAATATCAAGTTTCATAAATATCGGGCCAGTGGGAGCCTAGTTTTTCCATGCAGACTGGCGGACAGATAGATAGACATGACGAAACTAACAATTGTTTTTCGAAATTTTGAGAACGCATCTAAAAGACTGCCTCACCAGCACTTATCAGAAGCATTTCCATCTCCTCCGTTACAAGATAACTACCATCTTTTAGCACCTCCACAGCGCAACTGTAGAAATGTACTGTTTGATTTCGTCATTCTGTATGTAGGCGTCAAAAACTCAAGAACCGGTAAATGAATTTTCATGAAGATGATACCGGGGGTGGGGGCGGGGGTGGGGGGCTGGGGTGTGGGCGGGGGTGGTGGCGGGGGTGGGGGGCTTTACTGCAATTCCTAAGGACACTATAATTTTGTCTTTTTAAAAATAAATCCGTGGCCTACCTGGCTTCACACTTGATATAGCCAGACAGGCCGCATGACAATGTAACAGGGCCCATGCGCTTCACATACTGGATAACTAAGGATACAGACACACACTCAGAATATGTAATACTTATTACCTTCCACGATAAGAATGGTTACGCGAACGCGCCTCAATGTTATGTTATACGTACATTGCCTGTCTCTTTAGTTAATGCTGGAAACAACTGCGTTGCGATGTTAATTGTCAGCAGATGTGCTTAAACTGTACGTGATAATCTTTATTTGAAAGTCACGTTTTAGTTTATCACCAGGTACAAGGCAGTGTGTTAAACTGCGCACGGCTCATTTAACTATCTGTTGTACGTAGGCCGAAGCACAATTGTATGTTGCCCAGAGTTGGAGACACCTCTATACTCCGCAACGGTGGTGTATATAAGTATATATATCAAAATAACAGTGTACCTTCCAAGATGGTAGCATTCAGCACTCATCGCAACGAGGAAACTAAATTTCAAACATTTGATAGTTTGTGTCAAAGATTTTTATTGATCGACAGGATTGCTAAAGGAGTAATCAAAATGTTGCACACAAAATTTCAAAAGATATCCTTAGAACTTTGTTAATCTTAATTGAAAGAGATTTATCAGAACACGTCAGTCGAATTCTCGCACATGGAGGGTCAAAAAAATTTCCGGGAGGTTTACGGAAAACAGTCTACAACGGCCTTATGAAAATTAAGCGTTGCTACTGATAAATATTACTAACAATCGGAATTGTCCAACAACTTCTTGTTCAGGTATGCTACATCGAATTTCAAAATAGTATGTGAAAGTTTTATGGAGACCAAAAAAGAAGCCCAACTCTAGTTTCATACATAAAGGTAACTTGTTCCCGTTACAGGCCCGGTGTGGCCCAAAGGGTGGGTAGAGGTATAGCTCTACTCTTACATGACCGCGGCACTAGAAGGGGATGAGTGGTCAGCAGCATGCACCGGCCGCACTTTAACCCCGGGAAAGGCCCGGTACCCATTTTACAGGAGGCTGGGTGGGCCCCAGGGACGGTCTGGACGGGCGGAAAATCTGGGATTCAATACCGGACCGTCCAGCCCGTAGTCAGTCGCAATACCGACTGAGCTACCCAGCCCACAGCTTCATATATACTTCTCTTTATTATGAAAAAATATGCCTGAAAGTACCAGTTTCCTAAGTACTTTTAGTGCGCAATGATTCATTAAGCATACCAGAACTAATCAATTACATGAAGTAGAGTTCTTCTCAGAATCTGACAGTTCTTTTGTTATTCAAAAAATTCACTGCGTTGTATGCAAACTGAAAGTTCGTTATCGCATTCACAAGCGCCCGTCACCTGTTACTTTCCTGAGACAGATCATTACAGCCCACGGTCCCTTCTCTTTCTTCAAGTTCCATTTTCACCTTGTACTCCCACTTATGCCTAGGTCTTCCAAGTTTTCTCTTTCTCACAAGTTTCCCCACCACAACACTACAGGCATCCATCATCTTCCCCATACATACTACGTGCCCCGCCCACCTCATACATCTTCATTTGATAACCCGAATAATATTTGGAGATGAGTAAAGAACATTAAGCTCCTCATTATATAATATTATCCTCTCCTTTGTTACTTTGTCTCTCTTAGATCTAAATGCTTTTCTCAGCACCCTATTCCACATACCCTCGGTCAATTTTCTTCCCGCAGTGTGAGAAACCAAATTTCACACCCGTATGAAACAAAAGAAAAAATATTTCTGTATGTTTTAATCTTTATAATTTTAGGCAGTAAATTGGAAGATAAAAGACAATACAAAAAAAACGAAAATAGAAGGTTATGTGCATCGAGACAGTTTTTCACATTCTTAACAAATCATTTTAACAATTAAACACAGAGGTCCGACCAAAACTCACAACCTTGCAAGATCTGAGGCTTTCAGAGAGAAGTAACACCCTGTCGTTGCGTGAGTGGTCTCCGACGTTTTGCCACTATCGGCAAGTAATAAGTGGCCCAAGTAAAAAAGTACAAAAGGTAAACCAGTCCCGTTACAGGCCTGGAGTGGCCCAGAGGGTTCCGGGAAGTTAAGGTTCCCAGATTACGTGACAACGGCACAGGATGGTGGTAAGGTTGTCAGCCTTACGCACCGGCCGCCTTTACCCCCAGGAAATACTCCTGGTACTCATTTCTGTTAGATGCTAAGTGGACCCCAGGACCATAGTGCGATCGGAATCAATGAAAAATTCCAATGACATCACCTGGGATCGAACCAGCGACCTTCTGATTTTTAGCACAGCACCTTAACCACTGTGCTACCGCGGTTGAAGTTGTTGTTTGCTTAATTAATTAAGTAATTAAGCAAATCAATATGAAGGCGTATGGCTGGGATGGAGGTACAGATCCACACAATCTTGATCTCGGAACTAGACGGACCGAATAGTCAGGTTCACGCTCCGGCTACTTTAGCCCCAGGTACATATTGGATAGGAGATCGATGAGTTCCACAACCAGCCCGGACACCGGGAATCAAACCCAGATGTTCGTATCCTGCAGTCCGCAGCCTATTCTTTATAGCCTACTCTCTGAAGATCGAAAACTCTTCAGAAACAAAATATTTTGTATGAAAGAACTGGGCACTGCTAGCTTCCCACTAACTTCAGGGTTTGTGTAGACGTGACAGTATCGTGATAATGGCAATTAAAAGATTAACTGTGGCATGCTTTCCGACTCTACAGGCATAATCCACACGATATTCCTGCATGAACATTTTTGATGTAATATTTATGTCCACAAATTCTTGACAGGAAATAAAACGTGTTTTTGAAAGCATACGATACTTTAACAGCTGAAAACATACCTTTTCTTCAAACTTGGCGCTAGTGGGGCTCAGTGGTTAAGGCCACACCCCGGCCGCTTGACCCCCTGGAAATACCCGGAACCCATTGTAGAGTAGTTAGGGTGGGCTTCAGAGACGGTCTGGACAGGTGCAGAAAATCTCACCCCCACCGGGATTCGATCCCCGGACTGTCCAGGCCATAGCGGGTCACTATACCGACTGATCTATCCCGACCCACGGTAACCCACCATAAATAACGTAAATACAACTGATACAAGTAACTGGAACATTAAAAATATTACAGATTTTAACAAGTCGTTTATATAAATCATATTAAAAATTCAGTTCTTGCTTCACATAAGCAGAAAAAGTGTAATACGTATAGATATGATACTAAGGGCAGAAACTCCGAAAAGTCATGTACCATTTCCCGGCATAAGCAACAGATTTTACTCTATTCCATATCATACCGATTGCTCCTTGGAGACCAACCAGCGGCTGTTTTCACCGAGGAGCGACTCTGACTGCTCTCCCTACTTAGTGCCAAGGTTAGGAATAAGTGGTGTTATACCTCCACCTCTTGCACTGGAAGGCACTTACTGTACTGTTAATTCACGTCATGTAAAACACAAGCTTGTAAATGGAAAAACAGTAACTGTAGTCTCTATACAACTGGTAACTACTCATCAGTTTGAATGACTATCAGCATCCAGCAGTCACACAGCAGTCAGCAGTGTTCACCGCTCTACATAATATTCGAACCTTCACATACATTTTACCCAACATCGCATATTAGGTGAATTTATACTCTCTATTTTATACATATATATATATATATATATAATTATTTATTAAAATACACGCCGTGAATCGGAAAACCGATCAGAGCCAACACCTATACACCAGTAAGAAACATTACATCAAATAATTCTTTGGTGAGACTGACTGACGCTGCCCACAAATCGTCTGCCAGCCTACGCCTTAAGTCATCCACAAGTCCTCCGTTGTTCTAAATAAAATGTTTATAAATTTGTTAAAGTTATTTTGAAGTTATTACTTTACAGATTTTAAAACTGTTCTTTCACAAATTTTATTAAATTTCTTAATGAGGAATACTTCTTATAATGACTCCAATTTGACGTGAAATGAAATCTCTTCCAATCATGGCGTTGTAATATATCCTACCTTAATGTGCATTCAGCTCGAAGATTTTTTAAATCGAAACATTTTGTTGATAATCATTTAAAATGACGATTACTTACGAGTTGTGTACAGATAATAATTACTGTTGTTTCATTGACTAGTGTTTTAAGAGAACACAAACGCGAAGCCTTCCCTAAAACACACACACTTTTACCGCCACAAAATCAAACATGTTCACAGGAAAGAACTGTTGCTTATTCTGGTAATTAGGTATATGAAAAGTGTCTAATGTAAAACAATTGCGCAGAAGAATCGGGCAGGTGGTGGCACAACCACCGTGTTTTAAAGGTCTAGAACTATGAACATTACCTTATAATTATCCAGCAGAAGGAAACTTTTGACGTCACACACAAACACAATTCGCATAAGCCCGTGTTCTTAACTAAACTCGCAACCGCAAGAAGGTAACTGAAATGCGCGCCACGTTTTCCCTCAGCGTGCACTCGGAATATTGTGAACAAGTGGTGTGCTAAATTCATGGCATAACCAACCACAGTCACGTGACTCAGTGGACGTCCTACATTATGACGTATAAATAACAATACTACTACCTGAATTGGAAAGTAAAGCTGTCTGCCGCCAGCGACAACCAAACAGGTGTTTTGGAGGACAAAATGTGTAGAGGCAGAACGGAAACCGCCTGCACTTTTGTTTATGCACAGAACTGCACTACACAGTTCTTAAGAATTCTTTTCACAAGAAACTGTTAAGGTGAGTCATTGCATTCTAACTTCTAAACTGCACAGTCATTTGAAATAAACTTTGTATTGGTGGGTGCTTTCACTAATCTGCCACTAAACTTTCGATAACCTGATATTTATTGGGCCGTACGTCATTGTGATAACTGAAGAATAACAAAGCAACTAGATGCCACTTATTATTTTATTGTACTTCTTATAGGCTCAACATGTTTCGGGCATTACTATGTCCATCATCAGTAGCGCGCGACTATGATATTGATTACCACATTGGTCGTTTCGTTTTTGGTTTACTGTATGTTGGAAGTTAGGTAATCTGTTGCTAAACTTGCGCTAATCTGTCGATAAACTTCCGCTAATCTGTCCCTAAACTTGCACTAATCTGTCGCTAAACTTCCTCTAATCTATCCCTAAACTTTTGCTAGTCTGTCACTAATCTTCCCCTAATGTGTCGCTAAACTTCCGCTAATATGTCGTTCAATTTGCGCTTATCTGTCGCCAACCTTCCGCTAATATGTCGCTCAACTTGCGCTTATCTGTCGCTCAACTTGCGTTTATCTGTCGCCAACCTTCCGCTAATCGCTCAACTTGCGCTTATCTGTCGCTCAGCTTCCGCTAATATGTCGCTCAACTTGCGCTAAACCGTCGCATCTGAATTTTTTTTTTGCGATATTTCACGTCCTGAGGACGGTGATTTATCGGGTTCGTAATTACGTGGCTATATTCCAAAGTTTCGGAAAAATGTACTGCTCCCTTCTTCAGTGTAGAATTGTCAAACTTGAAGTATTCGCAATGATTATTTTGTTTCATGTGACGCAGTGTAACTTGGTGGGTTAGTACCAACGTAGCGGAGGAACTTTTAGCCTTTACATCCAGGGTGAAATAGTGTGATATTGGAGGCTCGAAATGTGGCGACCGTCAAGGACGCCGTCTTCGTGAGGTCTGGTAGATAGGTACCAACATTTCGGAGGAGATATCTGCCTGTATTTTCTGGTTAAAGAAAGAAAAACGTGCACAGCAGTTCCCTCCGAATCCTCTGTGTATATCTAACAAACCACACGACAGCAAGAAACAGAAGACAGTAGTCTGATACTCAACTGACGTTTTGATCCATAAGTGAAATGTTACAGCTAGTGCAGCTGTACATCAATATTCGGAAAGCCTCTTACCTCACAATAAACAAGACCGGCAATTACGTTTTTAGCGACATAGAGGCGCGTTCGCCTAACCATTGTTGCCGTGGAAAACAATAAGTTTTACACATTCTGAGTGCGTATCTGTAGCCTTATTTATCCAGCACGCAACGCGCATACGTCTTATTATATTATCTGTGTCCTGCCCCGCTCTACTATATTTTTCCACATTATCTCAGAAACGGCACGATTTTCGGGGAAAAATAAAGTGTCTGAACAAAAATATGTGTTCCGATTTTCTTTGTAACTTTTGTCTAAAACATGTTACATTTTAGGAGGTGCTTAGCGAGATATGATCATAAATGTAAAATCGGACTTCATGGAACGTACCTGTTATTGTTGTCAGATTTTAATGAAACTTGAATATTTCACGATAGGTTTACAAAAATTACTCAAATATCAAATGTCATGACAATCCGTCCAGTGGGAGGCAGTTGTTCCACGCGGACGGAGAGACAGACAGACATGACAAAGTTGAGTGTCGTTTGTCGCTGTTCTGCGAAAGCGCCTAAAAAACATGGATTAGTGCCAGTAGGCAAGAATACTTTCTCTTCTACACAAAAAAAATGTGCTGGGCGTTCTGTCCCAAGGGGCAGTGTGGCCGAGGCACAAAGCTGACCACCCATTTCCATATAATACCCAGATTAATAACAGGTGCAGCTATACCCCTTTACACCTTCACAGCGGGACAGAGACAAATATTTGTATCGGAACTACTGCGGTTTTCACTCTGGACTTCCCGATGTATTTGCATATATCTCACAACCCTTATCACTCAGCATCAGACAGAACTGTTTATTACGTTCCATCAAACACGGCTACGTGTTTCGACAACTCCATGCTCATCTTCAGGCCATTAAATCATATCAAATTAAAATTCCATTTGCAAGTCCGTTTTCGTGTCGTTAGATTGAGATCACAACATGGTGATGCAGTTGGTTGAGGCACTGCGCTACAAGCCGGAAGACCGCAGTCTCGATTTCCGATGGGGTCATTGGAATTTTTAATGAATTAATTCTTCCGGCCGCACTATGGCCCTGGGATCGACTCAGCCTCTAACAGAAAAAAGTACCTAGGGTATCTCTTGGAGGGGGTAAAGGCGGCCGGTAGGTAGGTCTGACAAACCTTGCCAGTTTCATGTGCCGATTGTCTAGCAATTATGAGAGCCTCAAATTCCTGGAGCCCTGAGGGCAGGTCCAGGCCTGTACAGGGATTAGGGATTGCTGGTTCATAGTATTGCCACAAAGATTATGTACCTACCGCACCCCACTCCCTCTGCTGACAGTGTCATGCCACTCCACCCCACTAAACTTCACGGACACATAACAGACCCCCATCATTTTTCAATATAATAGCGAAAGGGGCCGAGCAGTGGGGACTTACACCACAGCAGATTTTTGAGGTCGAGCTGGTCGCTGCCGACTGCTAGTTAATCAACTGTAAGGACTTCACTTATATTTAGCACTGCTGTCACACATACATGTGAAAGCCCATTACATTTCCTCCACTGCAAATTATCACTTTTATCGGACAGAGGGAACTGCGTGTACATTGCCGCTGTAATGTTGTATCGTTCATGTTTAATGCTTGTAACACAACCCACTGTTATTTTGACAAAATATGGATCCATGGAATATAAGCACGTACTATGTACTTGCGTATGTATATATATATATATATATGTATGTGTGTGTGTGTGTGTGTATGTATGGATGGATGTATTTGTGTGTATGTATGTATGTATGTATGGATGTATGTATGCGTGTATGTGTGTAAGTATGTATGTATGTATATGTGCGTATGTATGTGTGTATGTATGCGTGTATGTGTATGTATGTATGTGTGTGTATTTGTGTATGTATGTATTATGTATGTGTGTATGTATATATGTATGTATGTGTGTAGATGTATGTATGTATGCGTGTATGTATGTATTTGTGTGTATGTATGTATGTATGCATGTATGTATATATGTGTATGTATGTATGTATGTATGTATGTATGCATGTATGTATATATGTGTATGTATGTATGTGTGTATTTGTGTATGTGTGTGTGTGTACGCGCGTATGTGTATGTATATATATATATATATATTATTATGTATGTGTGTATGTATGTATGTGTGTATTTGTATATGTATGTGTGTATGTGTGTATTTGTGTATGTATTATGTATGTGTGTGTATGCGTGTATGTGTATGTATATATTATTTATTTATGTATGTGTGTGTGTATGTATGTATATAATACGTATGTGTATATATATATGTATGCGTTTATGTGCGTATTACGTATGTATGTACTATGAATACATGTATATATGTTTATGTATGTACGCATGTGTGCATCTATGTATGTATCTGCCTATGTATGTATACAGACCCACCTCCTCTTGTTTCCACTGAAGCTTCAAGACAGGGTCTGCTCTGTCGCTTGGTAATGTCTCAGGCACCCATTCATTGAAACTCCACGGCCTGTAAGACAAGCCTCTCGACTGACAAATTTCCAAGGCGCACACAGAACCGCAAATTGCATGTGGCTTCCAGAATTCCATGCTTCAATAATTTCATCAAAAGTTGCGCAGGCAACAAACGTAAGTCCTACAAAATCACTAGAATGAAAATATTCGCAACACGCGAAGCCCAGCACGGTGGCTGTCAAGCATGCGATTCTTCAGGCTAAGGGTGCCATTACGGCAAAAGCTACGTATGTTAAGTCATGAACTACTGTACCAACCCTAGACTGACGGAGACTCTACATATACAGTGTACTTTACATGGCTTTAAGCATTTCAAATATATATATAGTGGCCACAATGTCTCGTTACGCCATGCAAAAATGTTTGCATCGGTGCTAAAAGTTACTCCCAGTACAGCTGCAGCTGCACATTTTACAACATACAACACAAGCCCTTAATTGTCCAGTGGATTCTTTTGTGCTACATCATTATCATGACAGAGAATAATTCTGCGCCGTTTTCTGTGGAACATTTCCGGAGCATTTATGGGGGTAACACGTACAGAAGCAAGGCTCATTGCTTGTTTAAGGTCTGGCAATTTCTTGGTAGCGCTTATGTGCAACTATATCCTTGAGGGAGCCCCAAAGAAAATTATCACATCGTCTGCGCTTCGATGTAGCCAGTCAAATAGAGCAGCCAGCACATGTGACCGACGTCCAATCCGATGTTCTCTGAAATCCACACTAGGGTATTCCCTAACAGCGAGTGCGTAATGTGCCAGTACTACATTCCGTTGGAAGCGGAGATTGTCTTCAATGCCAAGGTCTTCCAGTTGCGGCCCGATCCAGTTTTGCACATGTCCAGAAACGCGTGCTGATTAACTGGGCCATCAAAGAAATACGGTCAAAACATTCTTAGTCCATATCATGACATGGAGAATTATATTCCATTTCCTCGAAAGAGTAATGTGGATTTTTCTTGGACCAGAACACAACGTTCTGCGTTCGACAGCTGCGGTATTAGGCACATTCATCACTAAAGATGACATTTCCGCGTTTTGGAATCGTGTCATATGTCTGAACCATTATGCACATGCCTCCCATCTGCCGTTAGCTCCTGAATGAACGTTGGGGGATATGCTTGCACTTTTGAGGCAAATTTCATGTGTTTTTGCCCCCTGAAAAGCGATATTCCAAGACCCGATTCTCGTTTACGGTTCGACTCCTGTGGCGACCCGGCAACAAATTCCTCTACCAATCCACACTGCCGCCCTCTGTTTGATGGTCTTCCAGTTCTTAGCGTATCTTTTATGTTGCCTGTTGCGAAGAGTTTATGTTCCCGACGCAGAAGTGTATCTTTAGATGGAGTTTCTTGGCCCAATCGTTACTGGAAATTCCCGCGCATCTGGCTCGTTGTTTTCCTTGTTTGTGTGTGTTCGTGTGTCCAGACATTGACATAAACCTTGGGTTTAATGGTGTAATTACTCGTATCATTCATGGTTCTGTTCAGCTAAGCTACAGAAGAAAATGAAATTATGTGTCGCTTCCACTTCTGCATGGGAAATGTGTATATATGAAAATATGCACAACCGTAAAAGTTGCTATCTTATTGACAATGGATCGACTAGCACTGTCGTCAGAGATGGCGCTCCAGACAGACGGACCATAACATAACTGGTCGTGAGTCCCAGGCCAGGCTTGACACCAAGAAGGATTGACGTCTTACCCTCAGCGGTAACGTAACTTTGACTATGAATTTGATTCTTCTTGGACATTTCGACCCTTCAAAATGAGACCTCGAAAGGTGGGGCACCGATTAACCACTGACGCATATCCCAAAAGAACGGAGACTGCAACTACGTCGCTGGAAAAAAAACCCGAACCCAGCATGATTAAACCTTATTGAAGGTTTCTATACGGCGAGACAAGAACGAGTGAATGGACAGTCACAAATTGAAACTGAAAGACAAAATGCAAGTTTATGGATATTGAAAAATAAGGGGCAACACTTGCAATACAAAAGGCAAGAAAAGTACAATTGAAAGTGAATCATTTCGCAAACTGCATTACTGGAAGGGAGGCAGGAGATTTTTGTACGTGATACGCTGGTGGTCGATCCATAAGATTCGTTACTCAGGCCTCAGTTGAGAGGCTTTAGAGTTCATTAAGGACTTAATGGGGGAGGAGGGACGCATGTTTGAATCCAACCTCGTTTAAATACTTACATTTTTTGAGTGGCTAAAGAAGGTATTAATTAATAATTAAGCAGATCAATGCATATTGAAAGTAATTCCTATGCTTAATAGCACCACCTTATGAACACGTAAGACGGAGTGAAGTACAGCACCACGCTCTAACCTTGGCATTATACACATGCAGGGCCTCACCCACAGGCCCTGGCCACTACACTTCCGGGAAATTTTCGCCGATATCTGTTACACGGTTGTGTGGCCCCTCAGGTGTCTTTGAAGATGTGAACAGAAAAATTCCCGAATGCTGCAAAACGAAACCCTAGACTCGATCGTTGAGCCCAAAGCCTTATTAGTGTACTGAATGTGCTCATACGTTGTCCATTTCTGCATACTGCTGTCACCATAACACATTAAAATACAGGGGCACCAACAAAACGGTTCAAAGAATTGCAATTAGCACAATAAAGAAGAAAAACAGCAAAACCCCAAATGCCATGGCAGTGATATATCAAACAAAGGTGACAAACTACGTCAGCAAAGTCGATATTGGTAATAATGCCGGTAGAGTCATCGAAAGACACGTGTTACAACAAAACTTAAGACACTTTGCTATAGAATACTTTGGTATTGACTACAATACACATAAACAACTACACAAGAGTCCACACACGTAACTAACAAACTATACATCGCCGTCATGTTTGTAAGTTTTAAAGCAGCAAAATGTTTATCATAAAATAAGTAGGCAAGTTTCTTATCTATTCAGGTACCAAATTTCGTGTGTCTGACTTAAATGGCTCATTGTACGTGGCTGACAAATTGAAAGATAAATTCTCAAGGTCTTCGGCTTTTTTTTTTCCTTTACAATGTAGAAAATTACTCTATTCTTTGTAGATCTGCTACCAAATAACATTGTAGCGCATTTGTGTCACTCCCACGTAAACACGGCACATTAGTGTTAATGGTAAGCAATCTACAATCCATGTAGTGCAGTGGTCTCCAGTGGCAAAATATTTACGACATTCTTCATGCAATCAATTGTCAGTCCGATCAAGAGGTGCAGGGGATAGGGAAAGGACGTGTGAAAGTATAGTTTACACATCTAACAAAATAAGGAAAGAACGCATTTCAACTCTACTGGTGGCCTAACCAGATTACTTGTTCACTGAAGGTTCTAAAGGCTAATTCACACTTGTGTTCCAACGATGCCGCTTTGAAAGCGACTTCTCAAGGCCATGGCACAGCACGGCAGCGGCACGGCATGGTATGTGTGTGAATTAGACTTAATACTAACACGAATACAATCGGCACGGCATGGACACTGCTAGGCACAGTGTTCAAAACCATTTATTCTGTTGGCAGTTCAGAGTAGATTTTTAGAAAAAGGAGAGAAAACACTTGCTGGTGCTTGTGCTTTGTTTCCACTCTTATCAGCCTGCTTCTTACCCTTGCTTCAACAAATGACAAGTAACGTGGTCAATACTACACGTTCGCAGAGTATCTTCTATCACTTCCTAGAGCACTGCAGATGTAGACATTATCCTGGCAGATTCAGGCTTTCTATGTGATCAAGCCGCCGTGCTCGATGACACGTTAAAAGGACCACCCTGCTGTTAGGCAGAAAACTGAAGTACATTCCAATGACATACGTAGAATCTAAAGAAGTTATTCAAATGAATACGAGGGGTGAGGAATATCGATAAGCTAGAAGTAACAACGAAGCATGGGCGCTATCAGGAATCTTTTGAATAGTGCAGAAAATTTATTTACAAAATTAAATTTAGGTAATTTCAGAATGTTTATATGGATCATTCTAGAAATGTATTGAACGCGGATTTAATGGCCTTATGATACGGAATAATTAATTCTCTTGTTTATAAGTTTTTTCAGTTATGCTTTAAAAAATCAAGTGAGGTAACTAGATGTCTGTTTTCCCCCCTCCCGTCCATTACCGCTGACGTCATGATGCAAGATTTACTGGTTGCACCAGCTAAACCTATCATGGAGTCTTGGATGAGAAGAGAGAATGACTCTTCATGACGTGCTTCTTGGTTTACTTTATGACATTCAGCACCTCAAGACCACACGGTGTTACCGACAGGGTGACTGATACATGATGAATTGTAAAGGATTTGGAAGGAAGCGATTACGCCCTAATAAAGGCACTCTCTTTGCACGAGTCTGGAGGAACTGAGAGAAACCTCTCCCTTATTCAAGACAGCTTGTGTCCAGGGTAAGATCTGTACCGAGCACTTCTCAATAGTTATTGAGCATTAGGAAGGAATGATGGATGAGGCGCTGTATCAACTGCACACGTTTGAATTTTGAAAGAGAAGCGAGGATAAGTTAATGTGAAGTAGGACAAATGGTGGTGAAAGTGGAGTGGCCAACTTAATTGCACTGTGCCAAACTTGCATAATGGAACTTTAAAAAACGAATATTTCCTAACGCTAGTGAGCGGACAGGTGGGATTTTTACTCATTATAGTGAACTCTGGCCTAACCGGCGCACTGGTAGAACTGTCTTCATTCTAAGCAAAAACAGGGTCAGATCATTGGGAATTCCGATCGCTGGTATTTCTCGGAAATGGAGAAAGCCACTCGCTTGCTGGGATTGCGGGTTAGAATCCCGCCAGGGGGCATGCATGTCTGTCTGTTGTGAGTGTTGTCTTGTTGTCATGTAGATGTTCCTGCGACTGGCCGATCCCTTGTCCAGAGGAGTCCTACCGAGACTGTTGTGTGTCTGAGTGTGATTGATAAATCTCAACATTGAGGCGGCCTAGGACAGAGTAGTGCTGTTGCTCCACAGGGGAAAACAAAATGCAGCACCGGATTAAAAATTAACAATCTAAACTGTGTGGCCTCCATTAGCTGTCATTCCGACCTAAGTCACTGGCTACAGCATTTAAGACAGTGATAAGCGGCAAAAGAGATAGGCTAGCTACGAAACAGCACAGAATTCCACACACCATTCTACATGACCGTTTGAAGCCATGCAAAATTTCACAATTAAAACTGGGCTGTCCACTAATGTTTAAAGCAAGTGGAGAAATCGTGATTGCCCAGCACAAATTCTACTTTCAAAATTGTTTGAGGGTTAAAATAGTATATATAAAGATGTATGCCTTTATGTATGCCGAAAGGCTGAAATTGCATACAAAAACTGCCAAAAAACTGCCAAACAAAAAACTGACTGACAGAGATTGCCTGGAGCGATTCATGAGACGAAATACATGGACGCCGCGACGACGAACTCAAGCAACAAGTAGCAACGGAATTACAGCAGTAAACAGAGAACAAATCATATTTTAAATACATCTGAGGGTGTCATGATGACATATCAGGTAATTCCCGATAAAATTAGGTTGGAACACTTATTAACAGTTGATTATCCAGACAAACAAATGCACAACATATATAAAAATGTAAAGCTAAAGTGATTCCGTTACAGGCCCGGTGTGGCCCAGAGGGTTCCATGACCGCGGCACTAGAAGGTGGTGAGTGTTCAGCAGCACGCCCCGGCCGCACTTTACACCCGGGAAAGACCCGGTACCCATTTTACAGGAGGCTGGGTGGGCCCCAGGGCCGGTCTGGACGGGCGGAAAATCTCGTCCTCACCGGGATTCTATCCCGGACCGTCCAGCCCGTAGTCAATCGCTATACCGACTAAGCTACTCGGCCCATCGCACAACATATGTATCAACAATTATATATATACAGGGCGTTTCAGGAGGAATAGTAAATATTTTAGGAGGTGGTAGTATGGACTATTCCGAGTAAACAAATTCGTATAAACATGTGTCCAATTTTCAACGGGTGTGAAGATACAGCTGTTTGAAGTTGTCTGTGGGGATGGATGAAAAACGAAATCTACAAAGAAAAAGTAAACACAAGAGACGAATTGTTCGCTCGCATTATGAATAGTGCTGCCCCCATAAAGCAAGAACGCCAAGACGACCTCAGGAGAGCTAAACGTACTATTGCCAAAGGGGTTGAAAAGGGAATTGAAGTTGATTGTGGGATTTTTGAACACTTACTTTGAACTGCTGAAATTTATTGAGATCATTTACATAGCCAGTAAATGCAATCAATTTGTCTGTCCTTCATACCTTTTGTAAGGCTTTCTATGCGTAACATTCAAACAGCCGTATCTCCACACCCATTGAAAATTGAACACATCTTTATATGAACTTACTTATTCGGAACAGTCCATACTACCACCTCCTAAAATATTTATTATTCCTCCTGAAACACCCTGTATATACAGGGTGTTTCACGACTTTAGGGCATAACTACAGGAGGTGATTTCATAGGTCTTTGTGATAAAAAGAGTTCATATAAACATGTGTCCGATTTTGGACGGTTACGGAGTTATGACCGTTTTTTAATTCCCGTACACGCCTTCGTGTGAACCGCGTCTATCAGCTGGCGCGTCGCTATTTTTAGCCACCTA
>Ga0123354_10008090_pt1 | contig 15954 bp, 6 predicted proteins | sample TergutLab28metaG_2_FD_97872 | JGI IMG/M metagenome (GOLD analysis project Ga0123354, IMG submission 97872) | Labiotermes labralis P4 segment gut microbial communities from Petit-Saut dam, French Guiana - Lab288 P4 | ecosystem: Host-associated > Arthropoda: Insects > Digestive system > Gut ...
AACTATAGTGGTCGTACCGCACCGCTAACCTCTAAATTTGCATTTTATATATGTATTCAACAAATATAGGTACTGAATATCTTAAACGCGGTATATACTCTCCGTTTTTCTCTCTTCAAAATGCAGTTTGTTCCATAATTCTAACATATTTGGTTCCTGTATTATTCACATTTTATATACAGCGTGTGCTAAAATTAAAAAAATAATTCCGGCGCCAAAAGGTTAAACAGGCTGCCTGCTGTAAGCCTGCTGACATGTACTTACAAATTTCTGTGATAAGCCAACTAGAGCAGTACATTCAACGTACTCCACACGACCTTACGGTGCACAAAAGTATACACCCAAATCCATCAAAATCCTCTCACGCCATCTTTCAGCTCCCTTTTCGTCTTTCTTTTCTCAGTACCATTTCCCTCCTCCAGCCCGTGGGTTTATTTTAGCTCAGCAGTTTGTAATTATATGACTCGCCGTATCCTGCGGTTAGTCAAGTACGTTCTAACAATCCAGATATTGTTTCAGGTGAGAAAAGCAAATGGAATCTCTTAAAAGGGCTCCGCGATTTAGAGTTCATGAAAACCTAGCAGGAACACAAACGACGACATGAAGCACTCGCTTCCGTTGAGTGCATAGACACGTGCATTTAGGATTTGTATCTCGAACGGTCTCGTTTCTCAGTTTTAAAGTCGCACTTTTTCCACTTCGTGATTTTAAAATACACCAGGAGCATTCGACAGAAAAAACGTGCATATTGCTGGAAGGCAGATTAGGTGCAGAAATACTACTGTAACAACAGTTTAAATCAAATCATGCTGACCACACAGATCGAATTTTAATAATAATAATAATAATATGAGTTCCCTTTGTCAAGGCACCACTACGACTCAAAATGTGTAGCTACTGGTGTCTTCAGAGTAACCCACATTTACTCCAAACGTGTGGCCGGATGGCGAATTAGAACCGTACTCCCTATTAATAATCCAGCTTTTTAATTCAAATTCGATAGTTCTCTCCAGCTAATAGAGTTGGTACATTCCTAAAGATCTGTCTCTCCGTTTATGAAGATGGCTGTCCAGCGTTAAGCTCATCAAGGCGAAATAAGGTTTGACACAGTAACAATACGTACAAAGTGCAACCTTCCGATATTGGAACAGCAGATGGTAGGTCCCAATGCGTCAATCTGCGTTAAGAAGGGTCATATGTGAAGAAACGTCTGAGCAGCAGCAGTAACAATTAACCTAAGCTCGTAGCAAAGTGGAGTCATTCAGCTACATGGTACGTACACTCGGACGACAGGGGATGGCAAGACATTGAGCTCCAATTCGCTTGTGACAACAGCTGGCCACACAACCAACCACGTCTAACATTTGCCCGGTAACAGACACAAAACAGCGGTTAAAGGAATAAACTGTAAGGTTTTGGAATGGAAACGCGAAGCGAAGGAAAAAGACCAGCTTAGGCGGGAGAATTTTAAAATGGATCTTAAAACAAACAGAATGGGATGAAGTGGAATGGACTGATCTGGCTCAGGACAGCGGAATGTAACGGGCCGTTATAAATGCGGTAATGAAGCTTCTGGTTTTCTAAAATGAGGAAACATTCTTCACTATCTACAGAACTATTAGCTTGCCACGACACACTCTGTTCCACGAGTCAGCTACTTAGTCAAAAAGTATTTCTCGAAGGCTAAATCCGCTGAGCATCTACATACTATGACTCAACGGTGACAACGACACCACCAGCAGCAGCAGCAACAACAACAACAACAACAACAGCAGCAGCAATAGCAACGCAACAATGCTTACCAGAAAACAGGCGATTGTTACCAAGTCCACAGCCATGGAGGAGTTAAGTAGGAAAACCATCTCATGCAAATGCTGCACCATTCTGAATTCATACGCAGATATTAAAATCAAAACGAATGTAACCATTCACATGTGCTCCGTTTCTTCCTTCTGCTTAAAACAATGAGCAATTAAATTAATTCCGAACGTCCTTCGCCAAATACTCTTCTGCACAGTACAATTGAGCCTAAAGAAACAACACTCTTTCACAAACAAGGCGATGCACATTATTCAACGCACACGTCAAACTGTATTCGGCTGCTACTAATATTTACAGTTTACATGGTATTTACTGTTCTGAAACTTTTGTAACTACGACTTTATGCAATTCACTGTACCACCAAACATAAGAAGTGAAAATGAAAATGAAATCGACAAGTGTTCATATCTGGCATGCACAGTAAAGAAACCATAAAGTAAAAGCCGCCAATGAGCTGACTCCACCATCACTCAGTGACTGCAACACCTGCAAACGGGCGACACGCACCTCACCGTACTCTAACATCTACACACACTTCAGCATGAACATAAATCGCTGGCAGATCAGGACGCATGTTTCTTTGCCCAGTGGCTTAATTCTGTGACATGCCTAACTCGCCCAAGCCATTGTCCGACAGATTTTACGGGGGTGGTTGAGTCCTGGCGCGCGAGGTTCGTTTCCGATGTGCTCCGGGCCACCCAACATGCAGGCAGAGGTCGATCAATCCAGACCGATAGCATCAACCGGCCACCTGCTCAACAGACGCGACCCTGACGGACTCCGACGTCGCTACCACTTCGTGCGCCCCAAACTATCGCATTGCCAGGCAACTGTAGGTCCAAACCCCTAAGAGACGGTTCACATGGCGCAAAAAGAAGCAAAGCACTACCCCACGTCAACACAAATGGATGTCAATCGACAGGAAATTCTACGCATATATCGACAATGTCAATATGAACATCGATTGGTTTTATATATGGGTTTCAAGTGTGTTTAAATTGCTATTACTTATTTAACTTATTCTAGGGCAGGGGGTGGCCACAACGCGGCTCGGGCCAAGTTGCCTTAAACAAATAATATTCCTGTAGTTTGCATGCACATTAGGCTGACAGTAAACGGTGTTTTGAGAGACTTTCTAAAGAAGGAGACCCACAACTAACAAGCTAACCTACTATCGTTGAACGAAGATATGAAACCATCAAACAAGGAAAACTGATTTTATCAACGCGTGGCTCTTGTCTAAGTAGCTTCCTCAAGTTCGAACCCGAAGCTCCCTGGTCTAGGCGCCGTTCTTAATCAGTAGGATTCGGACATACATCGACAACTTTTCCGGAGTCACAGTCTGCAATTTCATACGAAAACATCTGAGAAGGAGTCCATACTAACACTACGTACAAGCTGCCTCCCTAGTTCAAAAGAATATTTCCAGTAAGTTACCGTCTCCAAATAAACACTTCACATCTTACAAAGGTCAACCGATTCATAACGTTCACAGAAATAATCGCTGTTTGTTACAGATCCAAAAGAACCCCATAAATTAGCAACAGGTACGACACATCGTGTTGTTTGAAACTGAAGGCCGTGGTGTGCACAGTTACCACTACCAGAGAGAGAGAGAGAGAGTTTAAAGCACTGAAAACTCATACAATATGTTTGCCAGTATAGCGTCTCGAAACTCACCAATACTCATCACCATTACTTTCAGATCTCTTAAAACCAATTCAAAAAAGAAAAAAAAGTTAAAGTGATCCCGTTTTAGGCCCGGTGTGGCCCAGTGGGTGGGTAGAGGTATAGCTCTACTCTTCCATGACCGCGGTACTAGAAGGGGGTGAGTGGTCAGCAGCACGCCCCGGCCGCACTTTACCCCCGGGAAAGACCCGATACCCATTTTGCAGGAGGTTGGGTGGGACCCAGGGCCAGTCTTGACGGGCGGAAAATCTCGTCCCCACCGGGATTCGACCCCGGACCGTCCAGCCCGTAGTCAGTCGCTATACCGACTGAGCTACCCGGCCCACCAATTCCTCCCAAATCAAACAATAAATACTGAAAGTAGGACAATTGAATTTATGTCCCCAAAAGTAAATTATGGCTGTAGCTGCACCGATTTTCACTAAACTCAGCTATCCAATTCAATTTTGTAGACACTGCCTGTACCAAGTTTGACGCCAGTCGGACAGAAATGTGGAAAGTATTCTACGAGCAAGGGTGAAGTAAGCCTCTCACGCCGCCGATTTTTATGGAACTCGCAACCGCTCAACGACACTGCATACATTTTATCCAAATTGGAAGAAAAATTTAGAAAATGGGGCAAACTATTGTTTACACCTGTAAGTAAAGCATGGTCGCCACTGTATCGACTTGCACGAAACTCAAAAGTTCTCAACAATACCACGCACAGATCTCATCTATCGAATTTCGCCCAAAGGTGAAGGTAAAGTTCACTACATACCAGGCCACAAAGGGTCAGTGTGCGAAGAGGTACAGTTCTACTCTATCTTTAAACTCAGCACTAGATAAGGGTGTGTGGTAAACGCCACGCCCCGCCCGCTTTAACCCCGGGAAAGTGACCCAGTACACAATGCACAGGGGACTGGGTCGGCCCCAGTGCCGGTCTGAAGGGGTTCTGAAAATCTCGCCCCAACCGGGATTCGATTCCCGGACCGTACAAATTTCGCCCAAACTGGTCAAGAATGTGGAAATTCATTTACGTCCTTAAGTAGAGTATGACGGCCACAGCGCTAATTTTTACGAAATTCATGCTCTCTCGACAATTTTCTGTAAAAAAACTACCGTATGGAACTCCATAAAAGTCTGGACAAACGGTTTATTCATAGTAGGTCACAGAAGGAAGGGCACGGACGAACGGGTGGATGCGATGTCTACATAAGGCGTTATTTTTTATTTCATTAAAAAAAAATCGAAAATGGTTTCTCAGAATCAGTGCATACCTGACACAGAACACTGATTTACAAACACCAATAATGGCTAGAGGTCATAAATGTACCTAGATATTTATGTACAGAGCCTGTCATTTTTGTCTGATTGTAAACAAAACTGGACTCTGCCAATGAATTTTAGTGCATTCCCACACAAGAATCAGTCCATGGAAATCTGTCCAGTGGGAGTCACCCTGATACATGCAGATGGAAAGACAGACATGTTGAAGTTTGTCGCTTGCAAACGTGCCTAGTAAGGCACAGTAAATACACCACAGAATACCTGTTTTCTCATCAGTTACAGCAATCCAAATATTTTCAATTCACGTCAGAATTAGTCCTGCTACTACATGCAAGCCATAAAGACACAGATAATGTGAGAATGAAAGGTCGCAGTTGCCTAATTACAATTCGCAAAGACAGCAATTCCCAACGATTTCGAACATGCAATATCTGTGACTCAGGCAAAACAAGTTTAATTACATGGCTATAATCACAGACATGAGTCAAACATTTCCTTGACAAGCCAGCTGCATCACATACAACTACAAGATTAAATACCGCTACACATTTCATCACCGCATTATTTAGCTTTATCCAAAACTTTCCACGGACATTAAAAGAAAAATCTGCTTACTCAGAATTTGGAATCAGAACCATTTAAATTAGGCTAAAATCTGAATTCCAATAATATATTACCTTTAACAAACTAATTTACTGAACAGGAAGAAGTAAACAATTTGCACTAAACCCAAAATTCAAACAGGCTGACCCTATACCTGAATTCAGGTGTGTCCCTAACAACTTTATAATAGAACATTTATCAAATTAACATCTAGTTTATCAGTCAATATGAATGGCATCCATTTATACCCCAAAATAAATGTCTTCATAGTGTGGACAGGGATATCTCTATAATTATAATACCAAAAACATAAGTGTATCATCCTCCAACTACACGTGATTTACACATCTTAAAAATCTTGATTTACCAAATTCTAAGACATTAAATAAGGGGTTTAATACTGAATCTTAATATCTGCATTGTATTCCAAAAAAGCCAAGTATTGTTACAGCAGTTTGTAGAAAAAATGATATACAGAGCATAAGCAAGATAGGATGCACTTACCTCAAGGAGAGCATGTAGTTGTCTGTCTTCTAAGACAGAATGCAGGAAGTCACGGTCATTGAGAGGTGCTTCTTGAAGACAGTGAATGTCATCCAGCGAGTCAAGAACCAGGCTCACAGCTCCTTGAGAAAGACCAACACACAACTTACAAATGTGCTCACTGCATATTTTGTTACTGCTCTTCAATAAGACCTATTAAAGCTTTCAATTACATTTGATTTTTCCATTGTAATGTTAAGGGCATCATTTAAGGTTAACAAGTTATGAAGAGTACACAAAAGAAAGAACAGGGCTATAGGTCAACAGACAGGTCTTGCATTGGTATTCCCTGGGCTGGCTGTCACAGCTGCTCCAAGCAGTTATGCACAGACATTAAACTGCGCCAACATGGCGACACAAATACCAACACAATCTAAGTATGACATTTAAAACATTTCAGACATATTACACAGCTGTCCTAACACAACGGGCAACTAAATTTTAGAAAACATGTTTGTCAATGACAGGTTCTGAACCCTGGAATAAATGAGACGAAATTCTCAGTGAAAAATTGGGACGATCAGTTCCACTGCAGGATCTCCCCTCAAAAAATGTTTATTTCCATAAAGCCTGAATGCCTCGCATGTGCATCATCAACATACCTATTATGAATAATTATAAATTTACCACTTCACATCAACACTGCTGTCACATTTTCAAACTAAATACCAACACCCTTTACAGAGTAGATAAACTAGCTTTTCTTGGTTTCAACAGTGAGAACTCCGCAAAAATCTACCATCATCATCATCATTCAACACTTCTTTCATAATCCTGTCACCTTCAGTGGAATCCACATTCTTTCCCCAGTGACCTTCTATCTTATGTCACAAACATATGAGTCATATGTTATACCATGCTTGTTTAGATTCATAATCACTTGTTTTAATACTAACTGTAGGAAATTAAAGAGCATAAAGTCTGGGTTACCTCCAATGGTATAATAGTCATATCAAACTTAAAAACAATTAGGAACTTGTCCGGAAGTGGGAAAAGAGGAAAACACAATGACAGTACAGTGATCTCATCAACCCACTATCTCTCTACAAGAAGGGAAGGTATGTAAAATGTCTATATCTTGAGCATGCTGGAAACTGATTACACAGCACCTATCCAAATACGCCATGCAGAGCGTGTAGGACTGTGCTTGTGCATCACTGTAGTGGAAAAATGTTTGAATGAAACCAACGACCACACTTTACTGGAAAGGGAGAAAATGTTCTTTGACAACATGGAAATAATAACACAAGAACTCCTAGTAAGTTCAAAGAAAGAAAAAAAATAAAAAAAGGGGCCTCCAAAACAGTGCATGCACATTTTGAAGGTGTCACAGTGTCTAAATTACTTAATGTAGCAAGTTTTCAGGGCCCCACACATACTTATTCTGCTTTCTGGGATTTTTCCAGTGAAAGTAAGTTTCATTCATAAGCCTTAAGCTTTGGATTTTTCTCTGGCAGAGGCATAAATAGACCACAAACATTAACTCTTGTCACCTCCCTGCCCTAAGTACTGCTGCATTTGAGTTCTGTTGGAACACACTGCACATACATCAAAATAGTCACGTGAATGTCCTATGTCTTATGTCAAGTTCTTCAACAACACATCTTACATGTTTTCCAAAACCACATCCCTCCTTGTGAATACATACAATTGTTCCTGACATTTTGTCAGCTCTCTATTTATATTACTCTCCTTGCTGTTGACCATAGTCAAACTTGTTACAAATCTGTTTATTACAGACTTGTTTGGATCATTCCTGCCCTACAGCCATACTTGACAGCCAATAATACCAGCAGTCTGACAAAATCTTGTCACCAGAACACACACTGTCCATTGTGTTTGCCATCTTCATGCTGCTGCCACTAACAACTCAGTACATACTAAAACTGCAAATGTTAAAATTTTTGTGAGTATTATGTGGATGTCCATTGTATTTCCTTTACTGCTAAGTTTTCTTAATAGCCAGTAAATATATCTAGATTATAATATTAAGGTTCCACACAGCATGTTCTAAGACTGAGTCCACAAACTGGAAAAGGAAACAGCCAAGTGAGCCTCCAACTTCAGAGAAAAGCAACTGTTTCACACTGAAAATGAAAGCACTACTGTCCTTCTAAACATCAGAAACCACTCACCAAAAAACAGAGCCTAACATCCCACAAGACTCTTATCCTCAGCAATACTGATGTCAGAATGTAAAATCTCGCTATATTGTGATAGTTGGGTTGTACATAAACTTAGTAATGCACAGAACACCACGCAAGTAACTTTTGTTTACACCATTAACTGTAACTGTATACCATTCCGCATGCAAGCTTTCTTTCCCTTTACATCACTCTTCATATAACCTAACTTCTGCAACTGGAAAAAAATAAAGAGTAAACTAAATGGATACGAAAGTAGCACTCAATGTGGGCAATGAACTGTTCAGTGGCTCATAAAACAGTCTTTCCTGAGGGGCAAACTGTAAGCAATATGAGAACGGCGAGAGGCATTTTATGTGCTTTGCAACAAAGGTGGACTCCTCACAAAAAGCACAGATCCAGCACAAGGAAACTCAAAACCTTCTTAGACCATACTGCCATGACACACACCTGTCACTGAAAATTAGGTGCTTGCAACTCAGAAAGGTCATGGAAAATAAAGCATTAGTAGCCTTAAGAGATACTTGTGTCAGGGTACAGCTACTTCAACAAGAATTCTTGAATGGCTGTTTCCACAAAAGTATGGATCACTTATCTTACCATTCCTGTGAGTGACAATTCAGCAAATCAGTTTTTCAAAGCTTAAGCTAGCAAAACAAAACAGAATTTTCTCTGTATTAAGTGTAAGTAAACTGACCACATTTGTGATTTTGTAAACAGAAAGAACTTTTGCACCTCAGGAGTCACGCCAACCTAAAGGTGGAAAATGTGTCTATGTAACTGTGCAGTCTGTTCCACCATTTCACTTTGGCATGTTCATAATATTTAGTTGGCACACCCAGTGTGAGCATAGTTAGAATGTAGAGTGATCACCAAATAACTTTTTGTGTTGCCTGGGTTATGCTAATTTAATGTTTTCAGTGTTAAATGATTTTACAAGCAAGAATGCAACACTAACATGTACAAATTATATGAAAGTAGCTTCACTGTATATTTATCCTTTATTGGTCTTGTGTTACACTAATGCAATAATATATGCATGCCTTGAAGCTGGTCAAGCATTTCAATTTTTAGGCACATTTAGCCCTATAGAACACATAATACAATGCCAAGTCCATAAGACTGTCCATCTGTGTACATATAACAACTCACAAACTACTACATGGACTTTCCTTACTCTAGTCTTGGAGTATTATGTAGTTTAACAACCACTTCACATTACAGCCTACACTCATTTCTGTGTACATGAATATTTGCATCTATTCTGTGCACAAACACACACACACACACACACACGCACACACGGTGTGCTATCACACTCAGCCACACTGCCAGCATTAGTTCATGGGGAAAACACAAGGAACCTGTAGTGCCATATTTGTATAAAAACAAGCTATGCTTACATTCCGTAATACAACATTCCAGAGTCAAAATCCAACTGTCAGACGAAACTTATTTCATGATTTAAAATCCCTTTTCTGGACTTTAGAGGTCATGTTGCAAGCCCATACCAACACAAAGGGCCAAACTTTTGCAACCACCTGCATGCTGCTGCATGTTTCCTCACATTATGATCGGACTCACCCGAAGATGTCACTTCATCCTCTCCAAAATCTGAAAAGCCATCACTGTTAGGGTCCGAATAGAAAGAGGTCCATTTGGGTGAAGAAACAGCTGCTAGTACCGCGCCCTTCAATTTTCTCCGGGCATTAAACTTCTTCATTTCTTCAACTGTGTCTTGCAAATGAACTTTGGTAACTCCCTTATCTCGATCCTATAAGACAATAAGAACAAATTAATTGCTACATACCCCAACAAAATGAATCTAAGCTAGTACAGCTATGTGAGAAGGATGAGGGATTGTCTACTAGAAATATCACATTACTGTATTTTACATTACCCCAATCTTTCAGCTAGTTCCAATGCCACACTGAGCTTTGTTACAATTACAGTCAGACATGATGTAATATAATATAACTGCCCTGTCACCAGGGTAGATGCCTGCAGTTCTCTTACACTTGTAAGTTACAAGGGTGGCCAACTACCAAAGCAAATAAAAGACAAAAACCACTAAACTTTTTCTTTCATCTGTTTTGCTGTATGCTTTATACATAAAGTTATATAGAGTGAATTTTATTTCTTTAAAATAGTCTAGTATAGAGATGATGGCATGTTATAAATATTATTTTTATTAACTGAACAAAAAATTCTATTATAAGTAATTTTATTTGAAATGAAGACTGGTTATTAAATGTGATTCCCTTCACAGCAACTAATGTGTGTGAACTATCAATTCACTGACACAATTAAAAACAAAGGCAATGAATAGAAAGAAGCAGACTGAAGAGTGAATCTGAAATGCATGTACCATAGGCAGAATGTGTTCCAAATGAAACAGAAATTATTACAAATTGACATACCCAGAAAATTTGGTAAACAAATAACTACACCTTTAAATCTGTATTCACAGCATTAACTTTGTCAGCCTATGTATCTTACTATATTATTTTATTGTAATTTTATCAAAAACTTACAATGCACATGTATTGTCTTTCTTTTGGTCACAATGTAAATAATATTTCTTAGGGTATGTAATATTGCAGAAACTTTGAAAGGCAATGACATCAAATACAGGCAGCCTTATCTGCACATCTGAGGACTTTTAAATTCACTTCTTCTATGAGTGCTTCTGTAAACCCTTGACCTTATGTGTGTACTTCCGTATCTTGACATTATGGATCTATATCTAGTAGAGACAGACAAAATTTTTCAGTCAGTTTCATACCGAACCCCTAACAGAAAACAGTTAAATATTACATGAAATTCAGTCTGTACTCTTAGTAGTACGTATGGTAGTCACACCCCTTGCAGCAATATGCCAAGTATTCTTAAAGAGTGTGTGGATCAAATTCAAATCACATTCCCAGTCTATCTATAAAAACACAGATAAATCCTAACTTGCTTAATTTGAGTATAACTCCAACAAAACTTCAAATACTATAGACTGTGATAATGACAAATAAGGCAACGAAATCCCAGGCACAGAATCAATACCTCCACTTGTCTTCTACAGACACAGCACTCCTTCTTCAGCATTCACTACATAATTACAAAAATGTGCATCTGTAATGATATCTATAGGTGAGGCAAAAAAATAGCCTGATCAAATGTGTTTCAGGAATTGCTAATTAATACCACTTAAGTACCAGATAACGACTTCAGTTAAAGAAAGACCTGCATTCTGCACAGTAAGAATATACATACTCTGAGCCACTTGTGGTTGAGCACTTCTTGGATTGTGATTCTTTGAGTGTGGTCCACTGTCAGCATCCGTCGCACCAAGTCTTTTGCTGCTTCGCTTATGGATTCCCATTGTGGTGTATCAAGCTGCAATGAATAACATCAATTGAATACATAATGTTAAATTCCAAATAATTTTTCAAAGATAAGTTTCATTATATAAAATAAGCATGCTTGTAACATAATTCAAACCACAGATAGTCCCCGACTTTTGCAAAAAATTCGTTCCTGAAAACGTGTACGAAAGTCGAGCAACAGACTCACATGTTATAACAGGAGTTCCGTTGCTTAAAAAGTACACAAAATACCTATTAAAGGGCAACAAACAAAACAGCTGTAGCAACAATTACGGTACTTTCATGCACTAATTCAACCAAGGATAACTGTTAACGTTCCCGTCATCACAATATCCTCCAAAATTCTGATCGCTATATAATGGATTACCAACGAAACTCATAAGCCGTTAGTAACCTCAACAACGTTGTTTACAACATTTTCATACATCTGCTTCACAGTACAACAACCACATTGCACAGGCAAGTCACATATTGTCGCCACATTATGTTATCATAAGTGGCCATGATAGCCAACAACAAGGAACACAAAGCCTCGCCAAAACCAGCCAACATGGCCAACTCAACCGTCCACACCAACATCAGAGTTGTCAGTTGGGTTACACATAAACAATTAAAATTTCTGGAGTTACGTGTTGCATCAAAATTATCTCACTACGACTTCCGGCAATTTTTCATGGGTCGACAGCCCTGATAGGCCTAGGCTTACTCATTTTCGATGCTTCGTGACCACACTGAGTCGCGGATTACGTGGGATTGCTTTATACGCTAGTCGCCAGCGAGTTCACTAAGAGTTTTTTAAAACTCGCTGGCGACTAAATCCAAGCAAGTGTAGTTGACGTCTGTTCAACTGTACCCGCTGGCTACCATAATATCCCGCTTGTAAACTCGCTCAGTGCAAATGAAACGGTTAGTAAGTGCCTTGTTATAAAACACTAAAATTCTTCAGTTCATCTTTGAGATGTCGAGTGAACTAAAGCGCTAGTAGCTGACTGTCCAGCCCTTCCATCCCTACGTGTAATAGGCACGGCTAGTTTACTCGCTGCTCGCTCGCCAACTGACTGAACTCGTTGGCGAGTGATGTGTAAAGTAGCCTCGTGTAATCTCCGCCATAGACAAGCCACAATCGGTAGGACTCCTCTGGACGAGTGATCGGTCCGTCGCAGAGACCTCTGATAAAACACAACACTCACAAGAGACAGACATCCATCCCCAGCAAGCGAACTGCCGTAGACCCACGCCTTAGTCCGCGCAACACTGGGATCGGCCTTTCTGCCATTTAGTAGATACAAAATGCATTTAGGGTCTCAGTTTTACAGCGCCACTGTGCGATAGCTCGAAATATTTGTTCGTCAGCTGTGTACGAGAGTCCGAAAATGGGCGTACGAAAGACGGATTAGGGGTGAGAATTTATAATGTACGAAAGTCGAATGTCCGAGAGTCGACGGCCGCCTGTAAAGGTCACAATATGAAATTTGATGTTCCCATGGTAGTGATTATTCAGATTATGGTGTTGTGAAATGTGATGTCAAGTAACAGTCTTCTTTTGCACTTCTACACCGTGTAGTGGTAACATGTACCAATGTTTCGGAGTAACATAGTGCTTCCATCTTCAGGATGACTGGAATGGTTTCAATGGATATTGAAGTGATATGGAGGAAAATTCTTTCACTTGCATAGGGTAGTCTGAGGTACTCTGGCCAATCACAGCTAAGAAAGACAGCAAGAAGGGTTGTGACTGACGCAACCACATCAAACCATCCTTCAAAACTGACGAATTGTTTCCCTGTGTCTAACATCCACCTGAACTAACTCCGTTACCCTGTAGACGGAGGCAATACCTCCTCCAAAACGTCAGAACGTATAGCCAACATACATGCCAAACAACACAGGGGTTTGTAATCTCACAGTACAAAACAGTGGGCCCATGTAAACGCAGTAATGAACCTTCAAGTTCCACATAAGACAAACGATTTCTTGAGCAGCCAAGCGATCGTCAGCTTCCCAACTTTATGTATAATGTAATTTTAAAATGAACAGTGATAGTCATGTTGGGAAGAATAGTTGTGGACACATTTACAGGCAGTCCGATGCATAACATGAAAAAAGGAGGGAGAAAGATTGAGGAGAGTGAGAAAATAACAAAGATAATATAACTCTCACGATTATTTGAAAAGACTGCATATGGTTTGTGCCCTGACATCAGTAATTTAACATTATTACCCAATCTCATTTTTTTCTTCTTTTTCTTGAACCAGTTGGATATTTTCAGCAAGTCACATGTGTCCCATTAATTCTAATACTCGAACTGTTTCCTCCATCCGTTTCCAGAACAACCTGTATTTTCTTTGCTAACTGACTTAGAATATCCGAAGCAAAGAGACCACTTGGAAGACCCACGCTTGGATGGGAGAATCTTCAAAAATGCGATGGGGGCATGGACTGGATTGATCTGGCTCAGAATAAGGACAGGTTGAGGGCTTTTGTGAATGCAGTAACGAACCTTCGGGGTCCATAAAAATGCGGCGAATTAGGTGGGAACCTGTTAGCTTCTCAAGAAGACCTCTGCTCCATGGAGTTAGTTAGTCAGTTCATTAGAGAGTCAGCTAGGTACTTAGTTTGGTCGTTCGTTAGTCCGTCGGTTGGTCGGTCAGTCGGTTGGTTGGTTTGTCAGTGGATTTAAAATACAGTACTAACATGATACGTGGGCCGGGTAGCTCAGTCGATAAAGCGCCTATGGACGGTCCGGGATCGAATCCCGGTGGGAACGAGATTTTCCGCCCGTTCAGACCGGCCATGGGGCCCACCCAGCCTCCTGTAAAATGGGTACCGGGTCTTTCCCGGGGGTAAAGTGCGGCCGGGGCGTGCTGCTGACCACTCACCCCCTTCTAGTGACGCGGTCATGGAAGAGTAGAGCTATAACTGTACCCACCCCCCGGGCCACACCGGGCCTGTAACGGGATCACTTTACTTTTTACTAACATGGTACAAGCATGTAAAGAAAGAATGCGGATAAATTAAAAAAAACTGTTGGAACTGACTACTGTGCCTATAAACGCCGTGTATGTCCATGTCTGAACAGTGACTGCCACAGTTGGTCTAATGTCATCCCGACCTTACGTCTAAACTCCCCTGTGAATTTTGAGTTTAAACATTACCAATATTAAAGATATTTGATGCACATAAATATTAAAGGTAATACGAAAATATGAGAGGATAATTTGTATAAATATTTGACACCAAAAAGTGAGCTGAAATAGGGCTGTGTCTACGTCTGTGGGGTTTGGGATTCCCACCCAAGTGACTACACACACAATATCTTCTTCCGGAAAGTACTGACAGCGTTGGCTGCTGTAGATATGAGGACATAACCGTTATAACACCCCGCCTCTATCTTCACAGTAGGGTTTCTACCAAAAGAACAGATATTGCACGTTCCTACACAAGTCGGGAAAATTTCTACCAGAATATACGGCGTCACATCTCTACAGACGGTATTATTCTACATTCGTAAGTTTGCTCATTAACGTTATTTATATACTTCAATAAAAAAAATTAGCTATATATCGTTCACTGAATGTAACTGTGACACAACCCAAAAACTGCCCATTTAGAGCTAATACTACGATTGAACTAAAAAATGTAACCACTATATTCGACAATACTGGCATCCAGCGGGGTATGTTTCGACTAACAAGTGTGCTGTATTGTCGGGTGTACCATACTTGTTATATTTTTTAGCTCAATCGTAGTATTAACTCCAAATGGCAATTTTTGAGTCGCGTCAGTATTGCAGTCAGTGAACGATATATATTTCAAATGTTGCATTGTTACAGATATTATTGTCCTATTATTATTATTATTATTATTATTATTACGTCTCTCGTCACAAGCGTTTTCTCCCTGATACTTCTCCCCTTGAACCAACTGCGATCCCCACCGCTCAGGCTTCAAAGTTCCGGACCACAGTACTTTCCGTATTATGTTTCATGTTCCAAGTACAGCTGTCTTTTGTAGTGAATCTACTGAATGTTTACCTGGTATGGCTTCCAAACTTTTCTTTAAAGCTTTTGTTACCATTCCGGTGGTTCCAATTGTCACCGCTATCATCTTCCATTTCAGGTTCCACATTCCTTGTACCTCCATACATGAACTCTTGTATTTTGTTATATTATTATTATCACCATCACCATCATCATCGTCATCTCCTTTATGCAGGGTATTTATAGTTATATTCCTGAGACAAACTATGTTCCTAGGGAATACAGTGTTGCAGCTATTCTGTTGTTACTATTCACGGTGCTTATATCGTTAGTTTCAACGTTGAATCTATTACACTTTTACATTAGTACTTTCCGCAGTATGTGTGCAGTGCCAAATATGACTATTTTCTGTAGTTCCTTGACTTCTTGATTTCCTGGTATGTTGCTCATGTATTTTCTAAATGACTTTGAAATAGTCCCAGTCGCCCCTATTATTACTGGTATCACCTTTGTTTTTACATTCCAAAT
>Ga0123354_10008091_pt1 | contig 15954 bp, 10 predicted proteins | sample TergutLab28metaG_2_FD_97872 | JGI IMG/M metagenome (GOLD analysis project Ga0123354, IMG submission 97872) | Labiotermes labralis P4 segment gut microbial communities from Petit-Saut dam, French Guiana - Lab288 P4 | ecosystem: Host-associated > Arthropoda: Insects > Digestive system > Gut ...
GAAACCTATGTCTACAAGGCCAAAAATGGCCGAAAACTACCTTGTAAAGCTGCTTTTCGGACTGATTTTGGCCTGTCTTGTGGACTCTGGCACCTGAAAAAATAGTTTTTGAGCACCCTGTTAGACAGTTGATGATTTTATTAGGCAAAAGCTGTCTGATAATTCAGTAACTACCACTGTATCGGTTTATGTCACATAATCACGTCACCATTCTGGCAGGAACAAACATCATGAACGCCCCGCTCAACAACAATTCCTACGACGCGGAACAATTCATCAACCGCGAACTCTCCCTGCTGCAATTCCAGCGCCGCGTACTCGCGCAGGCCGCCGACCCAAAGGTTCCTCTCCTTGAACGGTTGAGGTTCCTGTGCATCGTATCGAGCAACCTCGATGAGTTCTTCGAGATCAGGGTTTCCGGCATCCGCGAACAGATCCGCATCGGCAACAATGCCGTCGCCACAGACGGCATTCTGCCTGCCGAACTGCTCGCGCGCGTCAACGACGAAGTGCACCAGATACTGTCCGCACAATACGCCCTGCTCAATGACGATATCCTTCCCGCACTGGAGCGTGAAGGCGTCTTTTTTCTGCGGCGCGGAATTTGGGACGAAGCGCAAAGCGACTGGATACACGATTTCTTCCGGCGCGAAGTCATGCCCGTGCTCACCCCCATCGGGCTCGACCCCGCGCACCCTTTCCCACGGGTGTTCAATAAGAGCCTGAACTTTGCCGTGGATCTCGAAGGGCGCGATGCTTTTGGCCGCATCTCGAACACTGCCATCGTGCAGGCGCCCCGGGTACTCCCCCGCATCATCCGCCTGCCGGATCGGATCTGCCAGGCACCCTACACCTACGTTTTCCTTTCATCCGTCCTGCACACCCATGTCGACGAACTCTTCGACGGCATGCATGTGCATGGCTGCTACCAATTCCGCGTCACCCGCAACACCGACCTTTTCGTCGATGAAGAAGAGGTCAAAGACCTGCGCGCCCAACTCAAAGGGGGACTCCAGCAACGTCACTACGGCGACGCCGTGCGGCTGGAAGTGGCCGATAACTGCTCCGAAAAAATGGTCGACTTCCTCCTCCAGCATTTCCAACTCGACCGCACCGACCTGTATACCACCCCGGGCATCGTCAACCTTGTCCGCATGATGCAAGTCCCCGACTGGGTCGACCGTCCCGACCTCAAATACCCGCCCTTCCAGCCTGGGCTACCCAAATCGCTCAAAAGCCGGGGCGACATCTTCTCCATCCTCCGCGAACACGATGTCCTGCTCCACCATCCCTTCCAGAGTTTCGCCCCAGTCATCGAACTCCTGCGCGCAGGCGCGGACGACCCACAAGTCGTCGCCATCAAGATGACCGTCTATCGCACCGGAACCGACTCGGTGCTCATGGAACACCTCGTGCGTGCCGCGCAAAAAGGCAAGGAAATCACCGTCGTCCTTGAACTCATGGCCCGTTTCGACGAAGAAGCCAATATCTCCTGGGCCAACCGCCTTGAAGAAGCAGGCGCGCACGTCGTCTATGGCGTTTTCGGCTACAAGGTACACGCCAAGCTGCTCATGCTCGTGCGCCGCGAAACCGAGGGGCTACGCCGCTATGTTCATCTAGGTACCGGCAATTACCACCCCAGCACTACGCGTTTCTATACCGATTTCGGCCTGCTGACCGCTAATGAGCAAATCGGCGAAGATGTCGCCGAAATATTCAAACAGATCACCGGCCTTGGCCAGCCCTCCGCCCTCACCCATCTGTGGCAGGCCCCGTTCTCGCTCCAACCCAACGTCGTCGCCTCCATCAAAAACGAAACCGAAATCGCACGCGCGGGTCGGCGCGGGCGCATCATCGCCAAAATCAACGCCCTGCTCGAACCCGAAACCATCGAGGCGCTCTATGAAGCCTCCCGTACCGGGGTGGAAATCGACCTCATCGTACGCGGCCCCTGCGCCCTGCGCCCAGGCGTGCCGGGACTCTCGGAAAATATCCGCGTACGCTCGCTTGTTGGGCGGTTCCTGGAACACCACCGCATCATGTATTTCCGCACAGACGGCGAAGACCGGGTTTACCTGTCGAGCGCCGACTGGATGCCGCGCAACTTCTTCCGCCGCATCGAAACCGCCTTCCCCATACTCGACCCGCAACTCAAGCGCCGGGTCATTAAAGAAGGCTTGCGTTGCTACCTCCTCGACAACACCCAGGCATGGGAAATGCAATCAGATGGCCGTTACCGCCGCAAAACCCCACGCCGTGCCACTCACTCTGCCCAGAGCATCCTGCTTGCGGAATTGGCAGCGGGAGGTTAAGGAAACAATCCCGGTTTGACTTGCCAACCAATTCCCTATCCGGCCTTACGGCTATGTTGGATACACATGAGTGTGCAACAAGTCGCGTGCGCAACCAGGGTTCCAAAGAAATAATCGATCCACCAACATAGGAGAAACACATGTCTTTATTTGAGTTGATAAAACGCTCTGAAGAAATAAAACTTGCAGCAGATCACGGAGATGCACAGGCTCAATACGACCTCGGGCGCATGTACGAAGAAGGCAGGGGAATCAAGCAGGATCTGGCAAAAGCCATGCAGTGCTACCTCAAGGCAGCGGAACGGGGATACTCAAAGGCTCAGTATGAACTTGGGCTGATGTACTCCAGGCTCCCGGCCAATAAAAAAAACGAAGAAGAAGCCATTAAATGGATTCAACTGGCAATGGAAGGGTTTCACCAGGCGGCTGAAAACGGTGATGCGGAAGCACAGTGCCGCCTGGGAGAAATATATGACATGGCCAAAAGCGAGAGCCAGAACAAAAGAATCAAAACGGTTGCCGCCGCATTAGCTCTTTTCTGTGGTGAAAAAGACGCCAAATGGTATGGAGAAGAATCCGCAAGATGGTTTCAAATGGCAACGGAAGTATTTCGTCAGGCGGCAGAACAGGGAGACGTGAAAGCCCAATTTGAACTCGCGGGAATTTATTGCTGGTTCATGGGCGGCAGGGAAAATGAAGAAAAAGGCGTGCAATGGTTTCAAAAAGCGGCGGAACAGGGACTCGCGGATGCCCAGCATGAGCTTGGATACATGTATTCCACGGGTTGGTGTGTCGCGGATCAGGACATTGAAGAAGCCCTGAAGTGGTATACGAGAGCAGCGGAACAGGGGCATTTGCTAGCTCAAACCTTTCTTGCGAAAACATACGCCGGTTGTGACGGACTCATGGAACCGCGTTACGCAGAAGCCCTGAAATGGTATTTCAAGATTGCAGAACGTGGTGACACCACCGCCCAACACAATATCGGGGTAATGCACGCAAAAGGTCAGGGAACTGCGCAAAACATTACCGAAGCCCAAAAATGGTTAAGAAAGGCAGTTGATCAAGGCGATCAGACCGCAAAAAAATCACTCCATTTGTTTGGGGTCTTTCTGAACCAACGTGACGAAAAGGCTCTCGAAGAGCTGAAGCTTATTTTCTGATGAAGCTCCACCTTAGCCGCTCCCCCGGCATCAACCTCATTACCAGCCACGGCGAACGCTTCGTCACCATCAACCATGTACGCCACGATACCCACTTGGTCGTCACTCCAGAGCGCGTCGTTCCCGGCTGGGCAGCAGGGTTTGATGCGCTGACCACCGACGGTTTTGCCGCCCTTGCGGCCCTCGGCCCGAAGATCGTCCTGCTCGGCACGGGCCAACGCCAACGCTTCCCCGCCCCGGCGTTATTGCGCCCACTCATCGAAGCCGGTGTATCCGTCGAACCAATGGATTTGCCCGCCGCCTGCCGCACCTACAATATCCTCGCCCTCGAAAACCGGGCGGTGATAGCGGCGCTGCTTCTTGACTAATCCCTACTGCCATTAGGGAGACGCTGATTTATTCCATCCGGGCAGCGCAGGTGCGGGTTTCAAACACGTCCGTTCGTCGGCTTGCAGGCCATGTATCAGGCTATGTTTTGGGCGGGTTTGAAACCCGCACCTGTGATGCCAGAACGCTCAGGAATTGTTCAGCGTGTCCCTACTGCCATCAGGCGATTGCCCTGCCAAATAGTCTCCGCTACTCTTAGTGGGTTATTTCCCAGCCCCGCGCTTGAGGTTTCCTCCATGCCCACTTCCCGCAAGACAAAAAAATCCCCTGCCTCCCCCAAGCTCTTTGTGCTCGACACCAACGTCCTCATGCATGACCCCACGAGCATGTTCCGTTTTGAAGAGAATGACATTTACATTCCAATCATGACTTTGGAAGAACTCGACAACAACAAGAAAGGTTTGTCTGAGGTTGCGCGCAATGCCCGTCAGGCCAGCCGCATGCTCGACGAAATCGTCTCTACCGTACCCGACGGCATCACTTCTGGCATTGCGCTGAAAGCGCCTTCGCACGGCCTTGCCAGTGGCCGGTTGTTCCTGCAAACCGAAGCGATCAAGGTCGAATTGCCTGCCGGGCTACCCACCGTCAAAAGCGACAACCAGATCCTTTCAGTGCTGATGTTCCTGGCCCGACGCGAACCCGAACGCGCGGTCATTCTCGTCACCAAAGACATCAACATGCGGATCAAAGCGCGCGCTATGGGATTGGCGGCGCAGGATTATTTCAATGACAAAGTGCTGGAAGACAGCGAACTGCTCTACTCCGGCTCCTGTGAATTGCCCATCGATTTCTGGGAAATACATGCTGTCGGCATGGAGTCATGGAAAACGGAAGGCCACACCGCCTACCGCGTTACCGGCCCGGTGGCGAGCCGCCTTCTGCTCAACGAGTTCGTCCATCTGGACGGCGAATGCCCCTTTGAAGCCTGGGTGCGCGAACAGGCCGGACGTACTGCCGTACTCGAAACCCTGGTCGATTTCCGCCACAACAAGAACAGCGTATGGGGCATTACCGCACGCAACCGCGAACAGAATTTCGCCCTCAACCTCCTGATGAACCCGGAAATCGACTTCGTCACCCTGATCGGCCAAGCCGGAACCGGCAAAACGCTCCTGGCGCTGGCCGCTGGACTTACGCAGGTGCTGGAAACCAGACGCTACTCCGAGATCATCATGACCCGCGTCACCGTGCCGGTCGGCGAAGATATCGGTTTCCTGCCGGGTTCGGAAGAAGAAAAAATGGCTCCCTGGATGGGTGCGCTTGAAGACAACCTGGACGTATTGAACGGGACTGTTGGCGAAACTGGTCAATGGGGACGTGCAGCGGCGGTCGACCTCGTGCGTAGCCGCATCAAGATCAAGAGCCTGAACTTCATGCGTGGGCGCACCTTCATACAGAAATTCCTTATCATTGACGAAGCGCAAAACCTCACCCCGAAGCAGATGAAAACCCTCATCACCCGCGCAGGTCCTGGAACAAAAGTGGCTTGCCTCGGCAATATCGCACAGATCGACACCCCCTATCTCACCGAAGGTTCATCGGGTCTGTCGTTTGTCGTCGACCGCTTCAAAGGTTGGCCGCATGCTGGACATATCACCCTGCAACGAGGCGAACGCTCGCGGCTGGCTGACTACGCCGCCGAAGTTCTCTGAATCCATGCCAGGCTATCTGACCATGCCACCGATCCACCGCCTGCCCGAACTACTCATTAATCAAATCGCTGCAGGCGAGGTGGTCGAACGCCCAGCCTCGGTACTCAAGGAGTTACTGGAAAACGCGCTTGACGCCGGGGCAAAGGTTATCGACGTACAACTGGATGCGGGCGGTGTGCGCCGCATCCTCGTCTCCGATGACGGTCGCGGCATCCCGCGCGACGAACTCGCCCTCGCTCTGGAACGCCACGCCACCAGCAAAATCAGCAGCCTTGAAGACCTCGAACGGGTCGGCACGATGGGCTTTCGCGGCGAGGCACTGGCTGCCATTGCCGCCATTGCCCGCACCAGTATCACCAGTCGCGCTGAAGGCGCGAACCGCGCCTGGAAAGTCGATTCCGCACTCCGCGAACCGACACCCGCCGCTCTCAATCGCGGCACGGTCGTCGACGTTTCCGATCTCTATTACAGCACCCCAGCCCGGCGCAAATTTCTCAGGACTGACGCCACCGAGTTTGCCCACTGCGAAGAAATTTTCTGCCGCATCGCGCTTGCCCGACCCGATGTCGCCATGCAGCTTGCCCACAACAAACGCGTGCTTCACCGTCTGAGTATGGGCGAAATGCGCATGCGCACCGCCACGTTGATAGGGGACGACTTTCTGGAACAGGCGCACGAAATCCGCGCGGAAGGCGCGATCAGGCTCACCGGCTTCGTCAGTCTGCCGACCTATGCCCGCAACCGGCGCGATGCGCAATATTTCTTCGTAAACGGTCGGCATGTGCGCGACAAACTGCTCAGCCACGCCATCTCCCAAGTCTACGCCGACATCCTGCACAACAGCCGCTATCCGGCCTTCGTGCTCTTTCTCGAACTTGACCCGGCGGGTGTCGACGTCAACGTGCATCCAGCCAAAACCGAAGTCCGTTTCCGTGACTCCCGTGGCGTGCATCAATTTGTATTTCACACTCTGTCCCGAGCGCTGAGCGGTACAGCCGCAGGGCAGGCGGAAACGCGAATGGCTGGACGGAAAATCGATCCCGTCACCCTGCCCTCTTCCTTGCCCACATCAGCCGGCGCCGCCGGACAATATCCCCTACCCTCAGAACACCTCGCAGCCGCGCCAGGGCGCATCGCCATGGACTCGGCAAGTCAGGCTTATTTCAGCTTCGCAGCCGGCGCCCAGCCACACCCGCCCGCCGCGTTCCCGGCAGAAACAAATCCCGCGCAAAATAAATTCGCCATTGAATCCGCCACCGGGGCAAACGAAGACAACCCGCTTGGTTACGCCCTTGCCCAACTGCACGGCGCCTACATCCTGGCGCAAAACGCCAAAGGGCTTACACTCATCGACATGCACGCCGCCCACGAGCGCATTCTTTACGAAAAACTCAAAACCGTGCTCGATGGCGCGCCTTCCGTGCAGCGTTTGCTGGTTCCTGTGATATTCAGCGCAAGTCCGGTGGAAATGGCAACGGCGGAATCCCACGCGGAAATCCTGCATAAAATGGGGTTTGAAACCTCGGCTGCAGGTCCCCGAGAACTTGCCGTGCGCACTGCCCCGGTACTCCTCGCCAACGCGCCGTTGGCAGAACTGCTGCACGAGTTGCTGGAAGAACTGCGCGAATATCCAGCATCTGAAGTCATCGTCCAACGACGCAACGACCTGCTCGCCACGATGGCCTGTCACGGAGCCGTGCGCGCCAACCGGCAACTGACCCTACCGGAAATGAACGCCCTGCTGCGTGAAATGGAAAAAACCGAACGGGCCGCCCAATGCAACCACGGGCGCCCTACCTGGAAGCAATTCACATTGGCCGACCTCGACCGCTTATTCCTGCGCGGGCAATAAAAAAAACGGCTAAACCGAAAAGGCTCCAAAAGTCACTTGGAAGCATCTGCCCCACTTGGCGCAGTAATCGCCTTTCCTTTCTGGACAGCATCCGCGCCTGCCGGCGTACTGACCCGGTTGGGGTCGAACCGCCTGAACATACGCTCCAATTCAACGATGAGATCCTTGACGTCTATCTGGAGTTGCGCAGCCATTTCATGTATATCGTTTGTCAGGCGTCCGGGGAATTCGGCGAGTGAGAATATCTCACCGTACACGTCAGAAAAGCCGTCATGTTGCGAACGTACTGACTCGATTGCAGCATTGAGGGAAAACAGGTTGTCCTGATCTGCCACCACCTGATGTATATCCTTGATCAGCATTTCCCCTCTTTGGTCAATAGCCTGGAGTTTAATCAAGATGAACTGAAGCAATTCATGCAGATCATTCATCACTCCTTCAAGGAACACCGCGATTTCTTTGATTTCACTACTGGAATGGTACGTGAAATCTTCTCCGTTTTTAAATTGTTTTATCAGGAGGCGATGAATTTTTTCGACCTTTTCCTTGCGCACTACCTTGATCGAAGAAATAACCAGTATCAATGCCAGCAGTGAAAGCGCGACGATAAAAATGATGCTAAAAACGACATAATCGTTATTTTCCGGTACCAAGATGTTAGCAGACAAATAACCTAACTCTGCGCATGCAATGATTATGATACCGACCAGAGAGGCTGCAATAAATATTTTCTTGCTGATACTCATATTATCTTCAGCAACCATCACTACTTTTACCTACGACAATATCGTTTATTTCAGTTATATCCGTCCGGCATATTAGCTGTAAGCGCTCAAAACAAAACTGATCAAGATGTACTGACATGAAGTATCCTTTCTGGTAATCCTTAAGCTGAATCTCAAGGATCGCGTTCAACATAGCCGTGGATTATTTTATTAATCTTCTTCTTTCGCCAATTGTAGATACTACTTATAGTATAAATACCGCCCGTATAGATACTATACGTATTTATACGAAGTAGCATTTTATGCTTTGAGGGTTTCTTTTAATGGTAATAAAACATAAATACATTAAAAACCGCTGCCTGCTACAAATAACAAACCAAATATAACCAGGCACCTTGTAGTAAATTCCATAAACAACTGCGTTTTGTCATGCAAAACCCTGCCTGTCACATGCTTCAAGGCAGCGCCACTTACGTTCGGATATGGCAAACTTGTAGTTCAGCCTAAAATTCCGGCAAAGATGCCGATGCACACCAAACCCAGTTTCCCCTGCACACATAACCGCGTTTTCGACACAGGGAGCATCATCGCTGAGCGTAGCGCCTGGGTCGTCACATGGATCACTGCCGCAACGATGGTGATCGAAATTGCCGCTGGGTGGTGGTTCAACTCGATGGCTCTCTTGGCCGACGGCTGGCACATGAGTTCACATACCCTGGCAATCGGTCTCTCTGCCGTAGCCTACGCGGCGGCGAGGCGTTACGCGGGAGACTCTCGGTTCACGTTTGGCACCTGGAAAATCGAAGTCCTGAGCGGCTTTGCCAGCGCTATTTTCCTGCTCGGTATTGCAGCGATGATGGTGGCCGGCTCTGTGGAACGAATCATCTCGCCGCAACCCATCCATTACCGGGAAGCCATGCTGGTAGCCGTGCTCGGATTAGCCGTCAACCTCGCCTGCGCGCTGATCTTCGACCGCGCCCGACACAATGCCGTCCACGCACATGAGCACGGCCACCACCACACGCACCATCAAGACCTCAACCTGAAATCGGCCTACTTTCACGTCCTCACGGACGCCCTCACCTCGGTGCTGGCCATTGTCGCGCTGGCAGGTGGATGGCTGCGCGGATGGGACTGGCTCGATCCGGCCGCAGGTATCATTGGGGCGATATTGGTCGCAGTCTGGGCAAAAGGGCTCATCGTCGAGACTGGCAAAGTACTGCTGGACAGGGAGATGGATCATCCTATCGTCCACGACATCATGGACTCTATTGAGACGGGCGGCACGCATATCTATGACCTGCACGTCTGGCGCGTAGGCAAGAATGCCTACTCCTGCGCCATCACCGCAACCACCCATGACGCAGCGGTCACACCTGCCGTCATCCGGGCGCGGCTGATGCCCCACAAAGAGATCGTTCACTCAACGATCGAACTGTGCTTTTGCCCTCATGGCCGCTCGAACAGCGCCACCGTTTCCACATGCGAGGTATGCGCAAACATGTTGGCAACGCCCGCGCCACGTAAAACGTAGCCCTTTTCCCGCACCAGCACGGCGGCGTCCCGTGCGAGCGTAGCAGGATTGCACGAAACATAGACGATACGGCGCGGGGGCAACTCGATGGCCTTGACCACGGCAATCGCGCCTTCACGCGGGGGGTCGAGCAAGAGCTTGTCGAAAGGGCCAAGCGCAGCAAAGCTGTCGCCGGTCGTCTCGAACAGGTCGGCAGCATAAAACACGGCAAGCGCATCCAGCCCGTTGGCACAAGCATTCTTTGTGGCGCGCGCCACCATTGCCGCATTGCCCTCCACCCCCACCACCGTCGCGCCCCGGCGCGCGACAGGCAGGGTGAAATTGCCCAGGCCACAAAACAAATCGCCAACCCGTTCCCCTGCGCATGGGTCGAGCAACTGCATGGCACGGCGAACCAGCAAACGGTTGGCGTGGACATTGACCTGCGTGAAATCACCGGGACGAAACGTCAGGCACACATCGAATTCGGGCAGGGAATAAAACAACGCGCACTCCCCGCCCGCCAGCGGATGCGCAGTATCCGGCTGGCCGGGTTGCAGCCAGACGTCCACTCCTTCTTCCTCACCAAACACCTGTAGCCGTTTCAAATCCGCATCAGAAAACGACAACAGATGACGGAACACCAGCACGGTGACGAATCCGTCCGGCTCACCCCTTCGCTCGCCCATCACCAATTCGACCTGCGGAACCCGGTCGGCAATTGACAGCCCCTCCACCAGCGCACGCAGCCGGGGCAGCATTGCCGACACATGCGGCGGCAACATGGGGCAGACTGAAAGATCGGCAATATAGCTCGAACGCTTCTCGTGAAACCCAATCAGCACTCCGCCCCGGGCCGGAACTTTCCGCACGCCGAGCCGGGCGCGCTGGCGATAACCCCATGCCTGTCCGGATATTGCTGGATAAATGATTTCGGGGCGAAGCCTGGCAATATGCCAGAAAGCATCCTCCATCACCCGCTGCTTCACCGCCGCCTGCGCCGTTGGGTCGAGATGCAGGTTTGAGCAGCCGCCGCACACCCCAGAATGAGGGCAACGCGGCACGACCCGCAACCCGCTTTCGTGGAGAATGCGCACAGCGCGAGCCTGTTCGTAAGTTGGCCGGACGCGCAGGGTCTCAAATTCGACCGTCTCCCCCAGCAATGCGCCTTCGACAAATACAGCCTTGCCACCCACCCGCGCAACCCCGCGGCCTTCGTGGTCGAGGGATTCAATGACCGCAACCGGCATTCGCATTCAAAGCCTGATCTCGGCCCGAAGGCTGGGATTTCGGCGATTCTTTAGAAGGGGTGTACACGTCAAACCGGCCCGAAGGCCGGTCTGAATAGTTTGTTGTCATTTTCAGGCAAGTATCGCAGGCCAGGGGAAGCTTTTCACACCCTCACTTCGCTTTCAACTCCTGCTCTATCACATCTTTGAATTTCTCGATGGGAGGAATGCCACTCAACTGCATACCGTTGACGAAAAATGCCGGTGTCCCATTCACCCCTGCCAGCTTTCCTGCCTCCATATCTTTTTGGACGGTTTCGGCATGTTGTCCAGAATCCAGGCACTGAGTAAATTTAGTGCTATCCAGAGCCAAAGTATTGGCATACTCCTTCAAGTTTTCAACTTCCAGCTTTTCCTGGTTTTCAAACAACATGTCATGATATTCCCAAAACTTGCCTTGGTCGTGCGCACAATGCGCTGCCTGGGAAGCCTTTAATGCATTTGCATGAAAATCCAAGGGAAAATGACGGAAGTATAGTTTAATCTGGCCTGGATAGGCTTTCATAACTTCCCCAACCAACTGAATACCCTGCCGACAAAAAGAACATTCAAAATCCAAAAACTCAACAATGGTGATTTTGGCATTATCAGCCCCTATGGAAGGACCTATGGCCTCTACATCCACACGCTTCGCTTTAAAAGGCAATGTAAATTTAAAATTAGCTTCTTCTAACCAGGCATCTCGGACTCCTTGAGTGGCTGTTTCAGTGGATTGACTTTTGAGAAAATCTTCAATCTCTTCACGTACAGACTCAAACGTCATATCTGGCGGCAACTGGGATCGGCTGGCTTCAAATAAAGCCTTCATCTCTTCCTCTGTTGGAGGCTTTGAGCGTGCCTGAATTTCCGTATCCATCAGTTCATTGGGTGAAACACCCTTTTGTTTCGCCTTCTCTTCAAGAATAGCCCTAAAGGCCATGTCGATAGCAGTAAATTTTCTGTCATCATACAAAGACTCCCCGAGTTCTGCGTCTATCTCTTTTAGAGTGAGTTTCTTGTCGTTAAACGAGGCAACAACCATTTCAAAACTTTGCTTGTCACCTGAATTTTTATTTGAAGGTTTACACGCATTCAATCCAAAAGTGAAAACCAACAAAGCAGTTACCGTTAATACGGCACGGGCAGTACGTATACCGACGATAGAGGGAGCCATATTTTGATCCAATCTCCAATAATCAGGTCTGGCGTTAGCCTTGCCTGGTTGTTTCATTTCCCCCCGAAAAACGAAACCATTTTACGGGATCCCGCAACCTGTGGCGTTACGTGCAACGCCACTACTCTTTAACCCCAACGTCGCCATCATACCATCCATCCCATGCGTTGGGAATGTTATACGAACCAAATATTCCCCTGCCCCTTCCTCCTGCGGCAACCCAGATCGTAGGATCCCGAAGTAGAAATCGCAGGATGGGCAGAGCATAGCGAAACCCCTTTTAATTCCAGAAAATCAAGATGTTGCCATGACGGGTTTCGCCAAGACCCTATCCATCTTATGGGCTACGGAGTTTCGCCATACTGTAATAAGCACCTACTGCAACCCGCTGAGGTCAGCAATAAGTTCTCTGAGTATCTCATCCAAAACCAGTTTGGTCGATTGTTGGACAGCATTTTTTTGCGCGAAAGTTCCGCCTAAGAACATCTTGCCACCCTGTTCCTTACCCTCCTTTGTATAGTTTTTTTCAAAGGCAGGTGTGCCAGTTTTCATGAGTTTTACATTCAGCGAAATCTTTGCGCGAAAGTCCTCGAATTTGTAATCCTGCAATTCAAAAACCAGTGTTGTACCAGGAGCCGATTCTGAATCAACGGCTGCCAATGTTCCAAACGCTTTCTGCACATCAACGGACTTCAACGTGTCATCCAGCATTTTTCCAATCTCGACTACCCATTTATTGCCCACTCCAGTTATGAATGACCGAAATTCATAACTAAAAGACTTTGTTTGAGGCGGCAGATAATACTGGTCTGCTTTATCTGTAGCTGGCAATTGCGACTCCCCAACATTATTTTCCAAATACTTTGGATAGTCTTTTCCAACCATGTGCGTACACGCGTTCAAAGAGCATACCAACGCGAAAGATGTGAGATACACGAGAGCCTTCATAGCATTACTTCTCCTTGGAAAAATTCACAATGAACCTTCGTTCATATTCTATAATTCTATACTACTTTTCACACCGTGAGCGACTCTTTCCGAAAGCATCAGCAGACTACTGCTCATCATAGTCATTCTGGATACATTAGCGACGCCATACGTGTGCAGCCTGGACAAATCGCGAAGCGATACCGCCCGGCGGTTGTATATTTTGATACGAAGCATCGCAAATTATAAGAAATAATGGCGCTTCGCTTCAGAGACTTGGCCGCTGGGTGGCGGCCTTTGGCCTTAACCGGGTCTGTATCTTTCATCTGCCCTGGTTCGCTACCATGACCCGAGAAGAAAGCAGATTGTCATTCGGGAAAAATTCTTGTTGCCCGGTTTCATCCCTACTTTCCGTTCACCCACTCCCTCACACTCCCCAACGCTCCCGCCAATTTCCCCGGCTCCGTCCCCCCGGCCTGCGCCATATCCGCCCTGCCTCCGCCTTTGCCGCCAACCTGCTGCGCAACAAAGTTCACCAATTCACCCGCCTTGACCCTGCCCGTTAAATCTGCAGTAACGCCCGCGATAAGGCTCACCTTTTCGTCACGCACGGTAGCAAGCACGATCACGGCAGATTTGAGTTTGTCTTTCAGTTTGTCGAGGGTTTCACGCAAGGTTGCGAGGTCGATGCCTTCCAGCGTGGCAGTGAGAAGTTTTGCGCTACCCTCGATTTCGACCGCTTGCCCGGCAAGGTCGTCGACCTGGCTTCCAGCAAGTTTCGATTTCAGCCGGACGACTTCCTTCTCAAACGCCTTCGCCTGTTCAATCAGGCCGGAAACGCGCTCGGCGAGGGCTTCGGGCTGTGACTTGAGGAGCGCGGCAATCTCCGTGACGCGCGCCTCCTGCATCTGCGTGTAGTGAAGGGCGTTTTCCCCGGTCACGGCTTCGATGCGACGCACGCCCGCAGCAATGCCCGATTCTGAAAGAACCTTGAAAAAGCCGATATCCCCGATGCGGGCCACGTGCGTGCCGCCGCAAAGCTCCTTGGATGTGCCAATGCCGAGCACGCGCACGGTTTCGCCATATTTTTCGCCGAAAAGCATCAACGCGCCGGATTTCTGCGCGGCTTCCAACGGCATGACGGCGGCCTCTGTTGCAGTGTTCGCCAAAATCTCGGCGTTGACACGCGCTTCCACTGCGCGGATTTCTTCGGCACTCATCGGCGCGGTATGGGCAAAGTCGAAGCGGGTTTTGGCGGGGTCGACGAGGGAGCCTTTCTGTTGGACGTGGTCGCCCAGCACCTCACGCAGCGCCTTGTGCATGATGTGGGTGACGGAATGGTTGCGGGCGGTAGCGGCGCGGGCGAGGATGTCCACTTGGGCAGTTACCTTGTCGCCGACACGTAGCGTCCCGGTTTTAACAATGCCGTGCTGGCCGAACACTGCCGCCTGGATTTTCTGGGTATCCTCAACGGCGAAGATGCCCGCCACACCACGGAGTTCGCCCCGGTCGCCCACCTGGCCGCCGGATTCGGCATAAAACGGGGTATCGTCGAGCACGACGACGGCAAGGTCGCCTTCGCACAAGGTATCGACGGCAGTCCCGTCCCGGTAGAGGGCAAGGATTCTGGCGTCAACCTCCAGGGTATCGTAACCGTGGAAAACGGTCTCCGCGCCCGCGTAGTCGAGGCTGGCCGTCATCCGGAATTTGCCCGCCGCACGGGCTTGTTCCTTTTGCCGTGCCATCGCAGCATCAAACGCAGCAATATCGACGCCCACGCCCTGTTCGCGGCAAACATCGGCGGTAAGGTCAAGCGGGAAACCGAAGGTGTCATGCAGCTTGAATGCAAGCTCGCCATCGAAGCACCCCCGCCCCTCCGATCTCATCCCGGCCAGTCCGCCTTCCAGGATCGTCATGCCGTTTTCGATGGTGGCAAAGAAGCGTTCTTCCTCGGATTTCAAAACTTCCATGATGCGCTTTTCGCCAGCAGGCAGTTCAGGGAAGGCCGCGCCCATTTCCTTGGCGAGGTCGGGCACGAGCCGATGGAAAAACGCCGCGCGCGCGCCGAGTTTGTAGCCGTGCCGTATGGCGCGGCGGATGATGCGGCGAAGCACGTAGCCGCGCCCCTCGTTGCCGGGGATGACGCCGTCGGCGATCAGGAAAGCGCAGGCGCGGATGTGGTCGGCCAGCACTTTCAGGCTAGGGCTTTCCATGTCGGCATCGGAGGTCTCACGCGCCGCTGCCTGAATGAGGCTCTGGAAAAGGTCGATTTCGTAATTAGAATGCACGCCCTGCAACACGGCGGAAACGCGCTCCAGCCCCATGCCGGTATCCACGCTCGGTTTGGGTAGCGGGTGCATGACGCCCGCCTCGTCGCGGTTGAATTGCATGAAGACGTTGTTCCAGATTTCAATATAGCGGTCGCCGTCCTCGTCCGGCGTGCCGGGAAGCCCGCCGGGAATTTCCGAGCCGTGGTCATAGAAAATCTCGGTGCAGGGACCGCAGGGACCCGTATCCCCCATCATCCAGAAATTATCGGAAGCGTAGCGCGCGCCCTTGTTATCGCCAACGCGGATGACACGCTCCGGGGCAAGTCCCACTTCTTTCGTCCAGATATCGAACGCCTCGTCGTCTTCGGCATAAACGGAGACGTAGAGTTTTTCCTTCTCCAACTTGAAGACTTCGGTGAGCAGTTCCCAGGCGTAAATGATGGCATCGCGCTTGAAATAGTCGCCGAAGGAGAAATTGCCGAGCATCTCGAAAAAGGTGTGATGCCGGGCGGTGTAGCCGACGTTTTCCAGGTCGTTGTGTTTGCCGCCCGCGCGCACGCACTTCTGCGAAGTGGTGGCGCGGCTATAGGGGCGCTTGTCGAAACCGAGGAACACATCCTTGAACTGGTTCATGCCCGCGTTGGTGAAGAGCAACGTGGGGTCATCAACGGGCACGAGCGAACTGGAGGCTACGATCCTGTGCCCTTTGGA
>Ga0123354_10008092_pt1 | contig 15954 bp, 11 predicted proteins | sample TergutLab28metaG_2_FD_97872 | JGI IMG/M metagenome (GOLD analysis project Ga0123354, IMG submission 97872) | Labiotermes labralis P4 segment gut microbial communities from Petit-Saut dam, French Guiana - Lab288 P4 | ecosystem: Host-associated > Arthropoda: Insects > Digestive system > Gut ...
GAAAAAAATTTTTTTTTTTTTTTTGTTAAAACCACAAAAAAATCTTAATTTCCCCCATATTTTTAAAAAAAAAAAAAAAAAAAAAAAAATGAGTTGTTCAATTAAAGCGTAAAAAAAAAAAAAAAAAAATGAGTACTTGAAAACAGGGGGTGCAGCATCAAAGGGGGAACACTATATATTTCATTCTTCATAGAAGTATTTTTCACTAGCAGATACAAGACAATGGTACAGATTTCTGGGAAAATTCCCCTTATGAAATGCTTTTACTTGCAAGCATTTGGGGGGGATTTGTTGCAAAAATTATGGTATTTAGGGATGTACTGTCATGTGGTCTGGTACACAGGTACTGACATTATTGAAGAATCTACTGCCTTAAACTTCCTAAAGATTGGACCACAATGTTCCTCTACAGCACTGGTTCTACAAAACCCACAAGGCCCATTATCTTAATACTCACTACCATGACAACTGCAAATCTTGTATGTTCATTAAAGTCATTACATCAGATACTTTACTCTTTAATTAAGTAAGATCTGAGGTTTCCAGTCATAATTTTGAAGGCTGTCATCTTCTGGGATGTGATGCCACATAGGCTGCCTAATGTGTCTGCATTTCAGAGGTTTCTGATGCCTCTATCATCAGGGTATGTGAACGAGCCATGCATGAAGAAACAGCCAGTGATAAAGGAAGGGGAAGACAGGAACCCCACCTAACAAAGGACTAAATAAAGCATCTTCAAGTATCCTCAAACAAACAAACAAACTAAATGGAGTGGTGTAATTGAAATGAGTGGTATGAAGGACAGTGAAAAGGTAACTGGTACTGTACAAGAAGGAAGGTAGTAAAATGGATACAGGATCAATTAAAAATTACACAAAAATAAAATAATAATGTAATATATAACATGAAATAAAAACTAACCATAATGAGGTGCTACACAGAACAAAATAAAGAACAAAAATGGGGCAGTGGAAAGAGGTTATCAACTACAAACGTGCACACGCACGCACACGTGCGCATGTGTATTTGTATGTGTGTCTGTACATCCGTCTGTCCATACATCTGTCTGTCTCTAGTCTTTACAGAACTGGTGTGAAAAGTAATTATCAGACTTCATACTTCGTGCAGTGAAAATTAATTATTGCTAACTGCACATGATGGTGACTACAACTACACTCACTAAACAGTGCATATGCGTGTGTTTGTATTTATTTACATACGGCTTACTTTAGGACATCGTCAGTCTCTCACAGATTACACAGTGGCAAATGGTAGAATAAACAATGAATGGTTAATTAGAAGAGACTTGGAAGATTTTATAGTTTAACTGCAATACTAGCCCGGTACGTGCCCTAATGGACTGAGGGGAACCATGAACATTCAACCATAAACAGCAAATATTTCGGCCAACAATGAAACCAGACATCCCTGAATATGAGTCAGAAGCATTACCACTTCAAAGAACTTGCTTGGTCGCGACATTTTGTAAAATAATGTACTATCATTCGCAACAAAATTTTCACTCACCTCAAGTAAACTTAATAACTAAAGTACTGAAGATCTCAAAGAGACAAGCAGAGCAGTTCACACATTAACAGGTCAAATGAGGTTCAGTGACAAGCTAACAGCACTGTAAATGGGCAATTTTTCTCTTATGCTGTACAGGCATCACATGGTACTGACTATATGTAACCACTAGTAGGGTAACAAAGGTAATAAAAGACACTGAACACTGCGGTCATGTGGGCAGCACTCCCACTTCATATTCAGAAGGTTGCAGATTTGTATCTTGGCCTGGAGACAAGCTAACCTTATTGACGTTACGGGACTTTCCTAAGCCTGGACATACAAATGCTGAAATATTACATCAAATCAACTTGTGACCAATTCCTTGCACATACTTTCCACTTCATCACTCAGTAATCACTATTCACTAACTCACACTGTGTAGTCTGAACTAACCACAGCATTTTTAAAAACACCAAAAATAAATAAATAACTGAATCCAATAGAAATAACTCACTAAATATACATAACAACCAGTAACCATTCACAACTGCCAGGTTATCTACCACTGCCACAACATGCAACACAGTGGGAGAAATATCGGAGCAGACAAATATTCTGGCCCTTTTGTTTTTTTGATTTGGAGTAGGGCACATAAATCACATTAGATTTTAAATAAAAAATTAGGTCCCTTTATATGAAAGAGCTGAAAGATGAATTTTTCTAAATGTACTGGTTACTGAAAAACAAAAAACAAAAAAAAAACTTGGATAAAATATTGAGGCTCTTTCATGTAAAAAATAAGTGCAATGGGGAAACCAAAGCTTTCCATTCCTCTGCTTTTGGCTCCTTCAGTTCCAAACACAGCAGACCTGCACTTTATATATACTGTATCCTGCCAAATGTGTGGGACTTGAAGAAAATATTCCTATCAGAAATAACAGAAAAGTGAAGAATTTCTTTCCAGGCACATCACATTTATAATTCACTACCTGGGGGTAGGCGGTCACCTTTACACCCCAGCAGCTTCACTCCCATGAAAGAACGCCAGTACCCACTGTTTAGAAGGCTGGATGGGGGCCACAGCCAGTCTGGACATTGCGAAGAAGAAACAAATACCTTGCCTCAGCAGGGATTCAAACCCCCACTTGTCCAGCCCACAGCCTACACACTGCACTGTACTTTCTTATAATAAAACCAACTAGATGCACTAATTTCTCTAATTTATTTTTGGAATAAAACTCTACATGTTTCAGACAGTTCCTCTGTCCATCATCAAGAGTTTTTCACTGTACACACAGCAAAACCTGTATGACATATACCACTGCAGTGTGTACAGTGAAAAACTCCTGATGATGGACAGAGAAACTGTCCAAAACATGTAGAGTTTTATTCCAAAAATAAATTAGAGAAATTAGTGCATCTAGTTGGTTTTATTATAAGAATTTATCACAATGTACGGTCATCTGAATGTCAAACTGTACTGTACCTGAAGATGCTACCACAAAGGCTATACTAAAAATGGGAGAACATTCAGGAACCTCTTTAGGAAACAAAGCTATGCATAACTACAGTTGACTGTGTCTGCACATCTCAGTGCATGTATGTGGGCAACTGACATGCATCTGGAATAGTCTGTTCTGCTAACATTCATCAGGACTGTAATAATAAAGGACACATATAAGTAGAATACATGTAAAATGAGGATCTTCTTCTTCAATAATGCCACTTTGTAGCCATTTTTAAAGTGAGGATAAATGTATGTTCAGTGGAACCGTATCAATGGCTGTATACTGCAAAACATTACAACTCCTGTTATGGCTTGAATAACTTTTTTACACCTCTGCACCGTAGGAACAGCGATTTCACACAGATCATTTTCTCCTTAAGTGACTTCCAAAGCAGGAGAGAAACCAAATCATTGATAATCATGAGAAGAGCTCACATAAGGAACAGCTCCTAAATGAGCATTACATGGTGTGTGTCACAACCCAGAAGACCACGATATAAATTTTCAATTTTCACCCTTACAAAAACCTTAAGTCATATAAGTCAGAATGAAGAATGACTGAATTCAACTGTAAACCTCAAATTCTAAGGAAATTCACAATTCATGGTAAAGAGCACATAAAACTACAAACACATGTTAAATTTTACAAAGCAGTTCATAGTTTAAAGCTACTTATTTCTCATGCTAACTACTTTATACACAGCATGACATTGAAGTGGAAACATTCTAGCAGACAATGCAAACAAGACTACAAAGCAAATGATACATCAAAACAAGCAGTACATCAAAATACGTTAAGTATCATCATCACACGAGGAACATGCATAACAAGAAAACTCTACATGATTCTCACAATGGTATATCATTCACTCTTTGGACTTCAACCACTGTCCCATTTTCACCCCCACCCCCCAAAAAAATGTTCATGGACAGCAACGATCCCCATTCTCTAGCAAAGGATGACAGAAGTATCTACACAGTTTATTCTGACGGGCGGAGCTATTCTAAACCTGGGATAAAGAGTCAATGAATTCACACACAATAATTATTCTACTCTAATCTCACCAGACTACCCTGACACCACAACAAACACGATCGTCACAATACAAAATGAGGTCTGACTATGGCTATACAAGATTGTTAGTAAACTAGGGAAGCCCATCACTGAAGACGAAACAAAAGAGATGAGACAAACAACAACAGTCCTAATGTGTCATGTAACTACAAAACTGTTGTGTATAATCAGTTGATAGGTACAAATTCATCATGTCACATACAATGTAATATGTGTTTACAACTAACATTAACCTGAATATATTCCGAGTTCCACTTCACACTGCAAAGTAAACTCACTACATCTCAACTACAAAAACCAGTCAGTAAATGCTGCAGAGGAAATTATCACTATTTACACTGAAATCCACACAAAACATGAACACATTGTGCAGGCAGGATGTATAGTTATTGAATGCTGAATGTGGCAGTATATACAGTATCCACTAGGCCTTAAACGGTAAATCTAACATTGCCAAAATACTGGACAAATGCTTTACTTTACATACACGATAAAATAGAAAGGGGACGCTCTACAGCCACTCTACAGCATATGTCTTGTTCCCACCTTAGTGCATGCCATGGGAACATGACATATGTTGTACAGTGACATGAAAAACCTTAACATCAAAACACCCAATATGAAACCACATGATATCTACCAGCAAAATTCCACTAACAACTGCTAATTTTTAAAAACTGAAGATTTTAATAACTGCTTGCATCAATTTAATTTCAATTTTAATCTTGATATCAAATCACAGTATATGTAAAGACCAGACTTGTAACAAAAACCAGTTAGAAGCGAGACCTCCCTTCACACATGATCTGTACACTTCCTAGTATGTTTCAAATATTGCCTGAAGATGGTCCCTACAGGGTCAAAACATGTAGCTGGTTAACTTATTATTTTTATAAAATTGCGTTTTTGATGGTTGTTAATCTGCTTTTATTTATTCTCCAACACAACAGGCTGCATAAAGTTAAGATTATAGTCTTAAGAAATGTGACACCATGTAATTTGGTAGACAGGTACCAATGCTGTGGAGGTATGTGCTGCCTCCATCTTCATGATGGGCTGTTTCACCATGAAGATGAAGGTAGCAGGTTCCTCCAAAACAGTGGCACCTGTCTACCAACTTACATAGCATCACACTCCAGAACACTGCAGGGGTAAAGCTGTCCCTGTGCATGCTATGAAGGCACATGATAGTGTGAAGGTACAACTCAATGTATCCATAACCTCAGCACTAGAGGGGTGGATGGTCAGCTTCACACCTGGCTGCTATACATCCAGTAGCCACGAAACAGAAGGCTGGGTGGACTCCGCAGCCAGTCAGGATATTTTAGAGAACAAAAAACCTCTTGCTCCTGCCACAAATTTAACTATGATTCCTCAGCTGTCCAGCCTGTAGCCTACACATTACAACTGAGCTACCATGGTTCCTGCACAAAACTGTAAGCTTAATAAAACAGATGATCATAATTGCTGAAAGACTCAACATGAGCAAGATGCATGATGGATGTCTAATGCTGTCACCTGTTACAGCACATAAGAGAGTTCAACATGTGAAAAAGCTTGTTGATAACAAGATCAAATCAGGTCATGCTAACTAAATGTAGGCCTACACAGTACAGTCACTGTATCATTATCCTTCTGTCTCAGCCTGCTGTGCAGGTTTCCCCTTTATACTTCTGACTGCATCTGTTTTCTGCAATTTAAACTACATTCCCAAACCACCACAATGATCTTGTTTTGTTTAGTCTAAAAATAAAATACCCGCATGAACCACAAATGCTCCTATTATGAAGTTTCTGCCATTCCTCATTATATATTTCTTAGGTCCAAATATTTTCCTAATGACCTTGTCATGGAACACCTCCAACCTGCATTTCAAGCTAACTATAATATCTTGTTTTCTAATCACATGTCATACAGCAACACATGTACAAATTACACGTAGTTTGTTTTGTCAGTAAAGTAAATAGACAACATTTGTTCTCGTATCAATCCAGCACAAAATACAGTAGTAGATGAATCTGTTTCACAATGCTCTTTTCCACACTATACAGATAACGGGGCTTTATCTTCAGAAGACATTAAATTATCCTTTGCTATAAATTTAACACATATAAAGCATTATGTAGTTGAAGTAAAGTCTAGTATTCTTTAACAAACTTAATGAAGATGGATATACTGTATACTGAAGAGTCATGCTGTGACAGTCACTATATCTGTTGACATTCATATTTAATTTCACATTACACGAACATTTCTACAATTACAGCCACAGAACTACCAATACATACTAAATGCCTTTCATCTCGCAGGAAAGTTTTCTGCAGCACTCCCACATGGGTACTGTAAAAGTACAAGTTCAAAACAGAAGTACACATTAGGAATAGTCAAATGCTTGAAATAACATCTTCCCATATGAAACTGACTTTGTTTACATAAAACTTATTTTTGACCATTTTTCAGTATCTAAATTTACAAAATGCCGTAGTTCCACCACCACCACCACAACCACCACCACCACAACCACCACCACCACAACACTGTAGTTACTGCTGTTGTTGTCATCATCATCATCATCATCATCAAGGTCATTGTTATTATAATCACCATCCTCATCACCAATGTCACTGTCATAATAATAATAATAATAATAATAATAATCAAGGATTAGGCTAGTTCTGTTGTTTCAGCCCCTTTACCAAACATCCCTGGCATCTTCTACCCTTCAGCTTAGACAGCAATGCTTCAGAACTTGGTTTTCTGACATTCTTTCCAAATGTTCTAAACATTTCTTCTATCAGTTCTTTGTTCTTGAGATCACAACACAAACTACTTAAACACATCCAAAGAATGTTTACGTAAAACATAAAATCTTTCTCACAGACAACGCAGGGAGCTACCAGCACAGTTACCATTCTATACAACGAATACAGCAACTGATTCTGCACCTGTGAATTCTGGTTGTTTTCTGATGTGAAAGAAAATGTTATAAATTAAAATACATATGAATACCGACACATAAATGTAGCTGAGTCTGCAAACACCTTCCACATTCAAGTTACAGAAGACTTTCAGTTTTTTCTGGCTTCCAGATGACATTCAAGGAAAGAGAACTAATGCACTGTGTAACATTGGACTGAAGTTAGTAAATCTTATATTTTATTAAGTACGAAATCCTCTGTATTCTGATCAGAGTGTTCAGTGAAAAGTTATAGAATGCACGAAAGTAAATCTACATTAGTTCCTATACTAATAGGGTATGGAAGTTTTACACATGACACCTAAATGTTGCCTTCATCTCAGAGTTAACGTGCAGGTCTGAACAATGGTAAGACACATTCCATGCACAAAAGGAATGTTAGCTCATTAGAACAGAAACCAGCAGCAATGCAACCAAAGGTTAGTGACAGCATAAAGACATAACCATGACATGTTGATGTACTGACCGCTTCCTGTGGTGAATCTAAACGGTCAAGAGAAAGTCCCACAGAGTCCTATAAACGAACGCAGCAGGGACGGACGTAGCGAGCGAGGCAACAAGAGGGAGCGAGAACACACACCACATTTAGCTAGCAACCACCATATTAAGTCAAGAGCATTTTCCACATTATGTATAATTAGCATACACAAACCCTTGAAGTATGACAAGTCAGGTCTAAATAATGTTTTCCACAGCGTCATCATTACTTCCACTCCAAAATGTTTAAAACAGCTTGACATGTGTGAATTTACTTATTAAGATTTAAAAAACTACAAATTTTACAAATTATATATTTGTATTTCCATTACACAAATGACCAAAGGTCGTACAAAACAGTAACCATACGAAGGCATTAATGGTTCCCTTAATGGGTATGATGCAGACAACTTGGCTCAAAAGACACTGTACAACTTATTTTGTCTCACAGTGTCAGTCACTAATGGTATAACACATTCATGTTTCTTTCTTTGAGGAATTTTTACACCCTAAATTTACAAATAAAGCTGATGTAACTCAGTTATTGAATAATTTCACTTACAATGACTATATAGATTTAAAGAAAACTTACTGTACAGAGTGTCTGAAGTCACCATACACCTGACTTATTTATGTATTTATTTATTTCATCATATCTGCATTTTAAGGATCCAGAAGATGTGTGTAGGCATCCCCATGGTCAGCAGAGAGCCCAATACATCACCACATCCTTTGTGACATCATCCATGGCATTTACAGTGTTAAAAGAGGTGAAGGCATCATTAACAGTAGCTCATAATTGAGCGCTGGCTTTATAGTGATGCACTGAAACAGGCTGTTATTAGGTGTGGTCAAGTTTGGACTACACAGAGTGTAGTCCAAACTTGACCACATGGTAGTGGCAAAGGGGATGTTGCACAACCACAACCAACCCACCTGCCTGGGAATGCTTCACTGGGGATTTTATGTCCAGTCAGTGGGAAATGAGCACCATCTTGCTGAAACCACAACTATTCCATAATCCCTCTGTTGCTTGGTTCTGGTATAACAAAATTTCTCAACATTTTGAGATATGAAACGCCAATGACGGTTCCATCAAAGCAATATGGGCCAATGATATGAAAAGACAGCTACTCCTGCCCATATTGTAATGTGTGGTCTGTGTGTATGAATCAGCTGTATGAAGTTGTGGATGGTCTTCAAACTTAATTGTAAAATGAGGATTCAGTTTGGCCCAAAAAAACCTTTCAAAGTATGGTGCAGTGGTGAATGGCATTTTTGTCTCAAAATAGAACCTTCCCAGGAGACATGGCTGTTGGAAACCATTCCAACAGCAGTGCACATGCTTTGTGATACTGTCTTATGCCAGCATGACTGGCTGAGTTCATTTAAAAATATTGGCCACTATGACCTCATGTGGTCAAACATGGTTAACCCTTTGGTGCCGGAATTAAAACCCTCCGAGCAACGCTGCCTGCCAGAATTTCTTACTGGGACTTTTAAATTTTAATGCTTACTCTTAGGGGAAAAAAAAGCATATCTCATAGACTTTTCCTTCAAATTTAATTAAATAAAATTTTGCACTCTGCTTATGAATTGGTTAATCCAGGAAAGAATGTTCATCTATTTTTATAATAAATTTAGGCCTGTGAATCACATGTATTATATAAAATGTGGTGTAAACAGTTCATTACTAACATAATTCTGAGTGCTGCATAAGGTCTGTGGTACCTTGCATTAATGTTTTATAACGACACACAGTGTTCACAAACAGGGTGATATATTACAAATTTACTTTTGTGTGATATTCTGCAAAACAAGGCACCATGCACAGGCCCACTTCACATCTGGTGCAATGTGCCCTTTCTTTGGCCGTGAGAAGAACAAAGACAGTAGAGCAGTTGGGCTGATTTCACTGGCCATTGTTTGTTATGGCTACTTCTGCTGAGGCTGGCTGCTGTTGTTGTTCCTCTTCTTCTTCTTCTTTGTCTTCTTCCTCAAAATAGTCTTCTAACATCACTAGCTGTCGCACCCGATTCCAAGGCCATGTCAGCAACCAGAATTTCACTCCTCAAGTTTTATTTTTTTCCGGCCACTGCTCGAGACCCACAAACATCTGCCTTGTTTAGGCTACTATACAGGGTGTCCCAGGAGGAATGTGCCAGACTTTGGGAGAGTGTTCCTTACGTTAAAGTATACCGATATAACCCAAAACGCCTATATCCAAAGTTGATCGGTTACGGAGATAATGGCCAGAGAAGTTTGAAACTTTGACAGCTGTTACACACTTATTGATTACCAAATACATATTAAAACTGGCAGGAATATGTGGATTCTATAATGTTAATATCTGTACATAACATGTAATTAACATATGAGTGACATAAAGCCATTAAATTGAACTACATAAACACCGGACAAGCTACTAAATGTCACGCAGGCACGATTAACACTGTATTCCACTCTCAAGGTCATCAACGCTCTCACATGACACATCAGCTGTGCAGGTTGCAGTATTTGGAACCGCAAGAAGCCCCAACTTTTCTCTGGCCATTATCTCCGTAACCGTTCAACTTTGGATACAGGTGTTTTGGGTTATATCGGTATACCTTAACATAAGGAACACTCTCCCGAAGTCTGGCACATTCCTCCTGGGACACCCTGTATATGACATAGCACAGTTTAAGAAATGTAATACCAGTAGATATGAACGTCTTCTACGGTGACAGCAAAACAGATCTAAAGCTACAATGTGACCGCTGTATCTATATTCCAGCTATTTGAGGGTGCCCAAAACCGCAGTTACTAGACTGATGGCTGTATGTTTCATGTTACTACCCCACAACCCCTACAGATTACCCCAGCACTACAAGAGGCATATCTGTGGGCCCTTCTGTAGCTGTAAACATCGAGTTTTGTGGATATCTCCAATTTTTGAGCATTAGTTTTGTCTGAATTATATGGGTACAGCATGCCACTGACAACCTTTCTGGTCAACAACTACAGTTCGCTTGAAAGGCCAGTGTTGATATTTCAACCCACAGTGAACTGCAGAGCAAGCGATAGTCAAAGCAAGCAGTGTCAGAACCATATTAGTCAGCTGGGGAAAATGTGCAGTTACTAAGTGTCTACGTATATATCAGTCTTTGTGAAGGAGTTTAGGAGGTGGAGGGGGTACATCCGGCTCCTGAATGAAAGCCTGACCTTCGAAGGTACTGAAGCATAGCAAGCCACAGCAGTTACCAAACAGGAGTGAGCAAAATTCCTCCAAACTTCGACACACTGTTTGCACCATCTTTATAAGTCGTTCGGCTATTTAAAGGGCTCACTTCGCGTTGTCTTTGTAAGTCTTTGGCGTTAACACAGTACTCCAATTTCTGCAGATCATTTCCATTTTGAAATGTGCAGTGACTTTTCAATGAAAGTGGCACGAGCAGCACAAGTCACCATTCAGGTTATTGGTCAACCACTCCAAAGATAATCTCTCCCATATGAAAAGGCACATTTTTTCCCATGATAAAGGGTTGCTCTGCATAGAGATGGCTTCCCAAATCACTGTTGAAAGAAAAGGTGTCATCGCCTGATTCACTGTCCGACCTGTGTTGTATTTTTATGCACCCAAACGCTCACTATCAAACACTCCTCAACAGAGTAAGTGTTCATACCTGTCATTATCACCAATGCACAACAAATAACAAGAAAATGCTACCTTGGATGCTGGATCATTGCAGTTCTCTCACATGTTCACTGCTACTCAGGGTTGCCAAGTCATATACAGTCATGCCAAGTCATAAGATGCAGACGTAATGAAATAAATAAATACATACATGAATTGATAAATAAATAAGTCAGGTGTACAGTAACTCCTCAGGCTACCTATACATTACAACTCAGAAAAAATTCATTGTACCAACAGTCTAGATGAGTTTCCAACACCATCTCTTTCACTGTTCATACAACATTATGCAGATTTGTACCCACTAATGGTAAAGGTAAAGACATTTGTCTTTGTATGTAATCAAGCACCACACCATGAAAACATAAGAGAGGGAGACAATACAGTGCCAAACATTTTTAACTTCAACAGTATATGCAGGTAAGTCATCAACTTCAGACACCAGCCATTTTTTACTCTTGGAGAAAGAACTCCCAGTACCCACTGGATATAAGACTACAATTTAAAAAAGGAGGAGACTTACAAAAATTTCTTTCATTTTGTGAATGATAGCATATTGTAAACAACTCGCTCCAGGTGATGCAAAGAATTACAACTTCACAAGTTAATACCAACACATACAACCCCACAAAAAAAAAAGTCCACTTCTTTGTTTGCTATAAAAATATTCTTCACTCTTTCCAGAGACAGCAATAGCAAAAGCTCAACTAATACTTTATGAAAATTATATGTTACAGAATTTCATAACATTATCATGAATTTTAACTGTGCAAATTCCATTAGAATCGTGACAATATGGAGGACATTAATCACACTGTAGAGGAGTGTTGTCTGCATCACCCTACAGTCACAATCTCATGCCCAAAGCATTAATACAGCCTGACTTCTGTTCCACTACTGATCACCAAACATAATTACTGATTCTGGTATATTCATAGGCAGTGTCAGAAGTTACAATGCCCTTATGGGCACCCCATCTTTTAGATGATTCAACAAGGCACGCCCGGCAGAGCAACCTGTCTCTTTGACCACTAAATATGGCACGGTCAGTGGGGGGGCTCTGTCTCCAGCGGGTGAATGGCATGATGTTCATACTGAATTTCACAAAAAAGAGTCAAGTAGTGTCTATATCAGTGAAATGTTGTTGAATCAGGGAATGAATGGATGGGCATATCCAACTTGTTAATAAAATTCTAAACAACGAAACAAACCTAAACCAATTTCTAGTTATAAATTCTATTACAGTGTACAGCTTACTGTCAAATAGCAACAAGAATATGGTGTTCTGTGATATGACACCATAGACTTTGGTAAACACAAGCCAGTGTTTTAAGGCTAGTTCATCCTAAATGTTGGTACTCAGCTGTTATATCCCACAATACCATAATCTTGACACTCATGCTATGCAAACCACAAAACTCACAACTAGCAACAATTCTTAATGAAAGTAAGAAATATAATTATGGGCTCACACAGATTAAATTCGACAACTTTAACAAAGGTAATGAATTAAAATCCAGTCTTCCTGCAAATTTAACCTAGTGTATCACAATTTTGAAGTCAAAATAAGATTCTTACTCAATACCACAAATTATATGAAGACAACACTGCTGAGTAGTTTCTGTTACTAAGTACGACTTTAAAATCTGGAAACACACGCTGCTGATTTACTTCACTTCTCCCTCCAAAACAACAAAATTAGGTACTACACATTTTTTGTGATATAGAAAAAGGCACTGTGGTGTCACATAATGCCAATGTGCTGTCTAGTTACAAAGTATTGTCAATTGACAAGAGAAGAACACATTTAATAAGACCACTACATTAAACCAAAATATTTCATGCTAACTATTCAATACATATTGCCTAATCCTGGGAATGGTTCTCAGCATTACTCTCATCCCAAAAGTAAGTAATACACTCCTGTTCACATACTTGTTATGTCAGTTAATCCAAAATAAGAACAAATTATTTAGATGTGACTTGAGACCATTAGCTTCAAGGGTTGGTACACATGAGTAACACTGCTCATACGTCACAGAACACAGTCTTATAATCTACGCTTATAATGAAGTACAATACTAACATCAAAATCCCTGAACCTCTCAAGATGCATTTAGCAAAATGAGCGAAAGCTAGCGCAACATGATCGACAGAAATATGTTTATTGTGAAACTTGATTCTACACATTACTTTCATGTAATGTACATCCACAAAAATAACTTCAGTAAATTATAACCAAAAATGTTTGCAAACTAAATGAGAAAAAGCTTTGGGTTTGTCCAAAAATTATGTCAAATTTCTGGTTACATGTATTAATATAGGTTACTTCATCATCAAGACATTTCTTGAAGGCCCTGTCACAGTGTAAGAGTTGTATTACATATCTCATATTCAGTTCCAGCACCTTGTTGCAAAAGAAGCACAAATAACTGAGTATAACTTCACTGTTCATTCCTAAATTAGAATTAATATAAATCACAGTACAGTAACTGGCCAAAGAATTAGCCATAAAAATTCACTAGACTAATGTTTTCCGAACTGTTTTGTTCACTTAACATCCCTGAAATAAAAAAATTACAGAACAAAACATCACAATAAAACAAAAACGCAAAACACAACGTCTTTCGGTACACCAAAGTTCCAGTCATGTTTTTGTATTTATGTACACACAGCCTTACAGTTACTGTTGATACAACTATACTACCAATGAAGTCAACCAGAAACATGTGTATTTTTATAGCAGTTGCCTTGAAACAAAGAAATGATATGAAAAAGCTAAAAGCTCTTTTCTGAACAGCAATGTGCTTGGTGACAAACATGAACAACACAGATGGATATACTTCATATTTTTCCCAACACATCAGAAATATGTAAAATTTTTTATAGCATTGCTTTTCTAATTTTGAAATGACAAAAGAAATTAAAGTAATGTACGTTTTCTTCACTTTACACTACACCCTTTCATTAAATAACAGATCACTGAAACACATTTTACAGAAAGGATGGAGATTACAAGACATCTGTACAATGGATGTTGTACAACTTCCATGCAACAGTCTAATACAATTTTGTACATTTGTATTTTGTCAAGTACAAGGAACAGTCCTTCAAAAGATCTTCTCAATTCAAGTAAAACATACTTTACAATCCACAAACACAGACCAAAATTGCATTTGCCCTACAAGTTTTAGCGGAAAACCTCCAAAATTAATTTTTGGAACTAATGCACAAAAACACATTTCTCACCCAGCACCTAAGTGTTGACCATTCCTCCCACACCAGTACCTGTTCTTTGTGCAAGAAATGCAATCTTTATGAGGAAACAAAGTAATATAACAGAAATGTATACCATCCTGTTTGTTAGTTGATATGCTTTTGCATGCAATGTAATGGAAAAGACAGTAAATGTTTGAATTTCCAAAACACATACTAAGAATAAATGAATTCATGGTTGCAAACAGTGATAGGAATGGTGTGGTACATGTGTCAGCAGAACAAAAGGTCAAAGACCGAACCTGTGTCTTCTGAAAGTATGGTGGCAACCTTCACTTGAGTTTGTCACTACAAGCAAAATGAGCATACTTTGTATGTATGCTGGCAAAAGTGACAAATGAGGCAGAAAAATGGCATAGATATTAGAAGAAAGGTAGATATATGTGAAGGCATGGTTTCTTTGGCACATTAACTTACAAAACCTTAGTTTAAAGAAACTACAGTATTTCAAACTGCCAAAACAACCAACTAAGGCTCACAATTAAGTACTGGAGAATTATATGAAATATATGCTAATCAGTTTTGGCTATAATCAGAGAAAAACTGGTGAGGCCATGTTCCAAACTGGGGCCGAAGTGCCAAAGGAAGGAGGGAGGGAAGGGGTGGGGTGGGGAGAGAGGGGGGGGGAGACAGGAGAGAAAAATAATGCACATTTCATGGCCCTATACTTCTGCACACAACCCCAGCATAACTCACCAAACGTTTACCACAGTGAAAAATGTTCTGAACAGAAGTTGCAGAGAAGGGCAAAACAAACATTTTATGTCTAATACATATTCCAACAAGTTTTATGGTTTTGAGGTAACTGAAGGAAACATATGGTGTGAGTATATTTCTTAACTTACATATGGAACAACTCAAAATGTTTCAAACATGCTTATCTATCCTGCCATGCCATAGAACTATGTAGGGGGAGTAGAGGCACAGTTTCAAACATTCTTAAAAGCAGCACTACACTGAGGTGCGTGGTTAACTCCACTTCACATCCAGCCACTTGTCCCCATACCCCCCCTCCTGAGAAGGAACCCCAGCATCCACTGAATAGGAGGCTGTGTGGGCCACACAGCTGGTTTGGACATTTCAAAGAAGAGAAAAATCTCTTGTCCATACCAGAATTTGAACCCTGGACTTTCCAGCCCAAAGCCTGGTCACTATACCGACTACATTACTCTTGCTCCTTTACTTTAAGGTGGTGCAGAACCGAAATTTGGCTTTATAAAGAGCATATATGTGTCAGGCCTACATACAAGGCCTCATAAAGTTCTTGACTGTGACCAAAACCTCCCTCTAAAATTGTGAGAGCTGCATAATGATTTGGCATGCTTTACTACAACAATAACTAACTAAACTCCGTGGCCTTAGTCCGCACGCGAACTATACCGACAGAGCGGCCGCCGCCGGTCGGCGAAGTTAGTGCCAACTTTTGCGGATAGAGGGGTGTCACGTGGTCAGCGCAA
>Ga0123354_10008093_pt1 | contig 15952 bp, 13 predicted proteins | sample TergutLab28metaG_2_FD_97872 | JGI IMG/M metagenome (GOLD analysis project Ga0123354, IMG submission 97872) | Labiotermes labralis P4 segment gut microbial communities from Petit-Saut dam, French Guiana - Lab288 P4 | ecosystem: Host-associated > Arthropoda: Insects > Digestive system > Gut ...
AGATAGATAGATAGATAGATAGATAGATAGATATGTAGGTAGGTAGGTAGGTAGGTAGGTAGGCAGGCAGGTAAGTAGGTAGGTAAGTAAGTAGGTAGGTAGGTAGGTAGGTAGGTAGGTAGGTAGGTAAGTAAGTAGGTAGGTAGGTAGGTAGGTAGGTAGGTAGGTAGGTAGGTAGGTAGGTAGGTAGGTAGGTAGGCAGGTAGGTAGGTAAGTAGTAGGTAGGTAGGTAGGTAGGTAGGTAGGTAGGCAGGCAGGCAGGCAGACAGACAGGCAGACAGGCAGACAGACAGACAGTTAGGTCGGTAGGTAGGCAGAGCAGATTTTTGTCAGAGCGAGTGTGTTGCTTTCTGCTAGTTGATCTCCAAAGATTAAATTCGGCTATCATTTGTGAACTTCGAAGTATGTGAAAGGGCGCCCCTTTACTCCACCCCCGTCTGTAGATGAACTCATCCATTGACAGTCCAACTAACAACATTCAAATTCCACTGGAGAAGCCTTCCAAACTTTCCAATGGTTATTTATTCAGCCTGTGGGATTTGAGGTTCTCACAGATGACTTACTGAACAGTGAGGTCTTCCGGGATGTTACACCGTGTCGACTAATAAATAATTACCGACGTTTCGAAGCCAGTCTTACTAATTTCGAAATGTGGGTTAATTATTTAGCCATGGGCGCTGTGCAACTTCCCAACATACTGGAATCTTCAGTTGCTCAACTTCTGACGAAATTCTCAGATTTTGTTTGAGGGAATGCAAATATTTATTCTTTTTTTTTACAAAACCCCGCACTTAAATCCAGTTCACACCCCCCACACCAGTGTGTGTTAATTTTTCTTTTGAATCTAAGCCCATGTGTGAAGAGCGATTTCCTCCTTTCAGGGTTTTCTACTAAAATTATAAATTAATTTTTCGTCTGCCATGTGCACGCTACATCACAAAATCGTCTCTCTCTCTCTTTGACCCTTCAGTGACATTTTTTTGAACAGAAGCAGTTACCTCCTCCTTACTATGCCGCACCCTCCGCTCTGCGATTACCTCCACAACACGTAAGCTGAATATAATTGCTGTAATCCCCTATATTCCTCTCGACATTTTAAGAAAATGGACGGATTCTCGTCACACAACTTAAACATCCTTAATTGTTTGTTTTATTTATGTATCACGTGGTTTAAATATAATTTTTGTTAAAATTTTCTTTTGTGATTCGAAAATAATTCGGCCACCTCCCAGATCCTCCATCGTTCATATTTTGCACAGCAGTTACTAATCGTTCAAATTCTTTGTGAAACATTCCTTTGTGTGTGGGTTTCTTTTTATTTCAATCGCTGTCCACCACACGGTTTCCCTTTAGATGGAAGTAGAGTAAATATTATGTGACCAAAATTCACATTTGGGCTTGCACATTCCCGGTTCAAACATGTCACAAAATAAGTTATCTCGATTGTGCTGTGATGTTCCTAAAACTTTTTCTAATGCCCGCTGTCATAAACGTTAGATTTGAACCCGCTGTATCGTTAAGTGGATCATGGAGTATCGTTAGGCTTCAGATAAAGTACGAGCATTTATATTACTGTAATAATAAATTTTTCCTATATTGCAGCCGTACAAACTCAAAGGGAGTGTAGGTACTCCTACACACCTGCATTAAGCCAGTAACCTCCAAGTACTGAAACGTGCCGTATGAAATACAGAGAATTTTACATGATATTTACATTTCAGGTGTCGTTGTGCTGTGAGACAGTTCTATGAATAAGTTCTAACGCATAAACGACGGTTCTGTGAACCACTGCCAGGCATATTGCAACGTGGTGACGAAGATGCATTGGTTGCCCACTTGGCTCGAAGACACACATAAATCTGGACGTTGGAGACATTCTTACATGCACTATGCTACACGTGACTTAAAATTAATGAACTTGTACTAACAAGAAAGCTATAAGCATTATTGAATAAGTTCCAAAGTATCCTACCTAAATTTATTATAACATAAGTCTTGCGAAATTTGGGGTTTTTGTAGTGGTATAGCTGAGGAATCATATCTTCTGGGGTATGAAGCCGTGTCAGTGGCCAGTCTGATCCATTTACCCATAAATGTAGCGTTAAATCCCAAAAGAACGGAATCCACAACATAACCCTTGCTGTCTGCAGTTACGTACGCTACATCTCTACCACCTAGTCAGTCTTGCGACAGGTCCATAGCCTCTTCTAATGCAGGGCCTCCGCAGCATGCGATTCAGTGTTTCTTTTTTCAAGTTCCAGTATTTTATCTTTTTCTTAAGTTCATCTAGTAGCTGCTTACCTATTCTTCCGCGTCTTCCCTTCTCTTCTTTCTTTCAATAACGTAATTTATAGGGCATTTCCGACGCAGTATGCTAGAAATCTACTCAGCCTTCCGTCGTTTTGTTGTACGCAAGATGTTCCTTTCCCCCTTGACTCCAGGCAATACTTCTTCGTTTTCCACACGATGGGTCCAACTGATCTCCTCTCGCATTTGTCTCGTTGTGTATCTATTTATGATTTCGGTCCCAGTAGCTTAGAATTATGGTGCCGTATGGCAAGGTCTCCATGAAAACCATGAACTTTCGAACTCGTACTGAGGGTGTTTAGCATGTCATATATCTTGCGAAATGTACGGGATGACCTCTGGTAGGGGCCTTCGTACTTCGTACTTAGTGCTACAGAGTATCGAGTTGTAACGGGGTGCCAGTTACATGATATGTTTGTTGTAAAACTTGGGGGTTATTGTTGTTAAATTAACTGGAACGGACTGATCTTTTAACACACACACACACACATGTATATATATGTATGATTGTATGTACGTGTGATTTTACTACATTGGGATGTTCTGTATTCACAGATCATACTAGTTATGATTCCTTCTATGTAGCAACATGGTCTTCCTCAGTGGAAGTTACGTAATTGGGATAAGCACAGTTATTTTGTCAAGCTGGTATTCCAGGGATGAAAATTGTCAAAATTCCCTTCAAATTTTCAAGTGTCAGTCCGGTAGTAGCAAAGTTATTGCGTTCCCTGCTGACCGTGTTTTGAAACTCTGCACACAGGTATGTGTCACGCACAGGAGCGGCAGTCAGCGTCTCCAGTGAAGATGTTTACTTCTGTTCCACAAACTGATACTGAAACTGAGCGAACTGACATCCAGTTGTTGATAAAACGAATTTAATTCTGGCGCTAACACAATCAAAAAATTTCAAACTCTATCGAAATTTTCCGGTCGAATTGTTTTCCGTGAGTTGTCATTCCGTCGATAGTGGAATTACATCTTTTCGAAATCGTTTTCCTTCCAGGAAAATAAAAACATTTTCAGTTTTTTTTTAAAAAAACTGATTAGTTTGATAGGTATGGCCAGTGTAACTGAAAGAGATTTAACGCTTCAGATATCAAAGTGATTTTCCATATAATTTCTTGTTTGCTGATTCGTACTATATATCCCTTATGGGTTTGATTGGAGATGTGATATAGCCCTTAACAAAGGAAAACGTCTATACACAATGAGTTATTGGTTATTTAACCTGACATACATATTCGGAGTTTGTACTTCCCTGTGTGTATATCTGAACGTCCTGTAACAAGTGAACTCTGCAGTAATGCATTCATAACATTTTATTAATAGTTGTTATTTTACAGTTGCATGGTTCCTATAACTTGTCTAAACTTTTAATTATTTTTCTGTAAAACATAACGCAGTATCAAACCCGGGCTGTCACTAACATCTATAGAAGAGGCCCGCTCGTAGTGGATGTGAAAATTAAAATACTAGAGGGTTGGAAAGGGGGTTGCAAGAGGAACAAGGGGTGGTTACTACCTCTGGGGACGCAGCTCATGCAGAAATGGTAAAAAAAGCTAAACCCAAAGCAGTTGTATAGCTTCACGTGGTTATGAAGGGGCTCTTGTAACTCCCATGCCCCCACTCTGCCCCCATACAGGATATAGCTAGCACCAGGACCACGGGAAAAGAACAAGCTTGTATACAATGATCTGGAATTGGCAATGACTTTTAATTAAAACGCCGTATAGTCCAAACATTATATATGTCTGAATGCTCGCATGCTGAAAGCGGGCCCCTACAAGTCCCCTCCCCCCCTCTCTCCACTCCTCCACCATTTTCCTTCCCATCTCTGATGTTTAAAAAGTTGTGTTTAAGCTAAAACGACTCTTGTTTGCACACCGGCACACACGAATTTATTGAAAATGTCAAGCCAAAAATAATAAACGTAGGAAAGTTTATACCATGTTCAAATTCAGACAAAAAAAAGTACTACCCACATGAATTCTCGTTAGACTTCTTAAATTAAATTGAGCTTAGGTCTGATTTGCTGTCACAGACTATAGGATGTTGAAAAATGTTAGTGCCAAGAATAACGTATGAATGGTTTGACTTTTAATTCTTATACAACGTCGAACACTTTGCAGTTCCATTATACCACACACACAGGACACTGGGATTACCGGCCGTTGAAGGTTGTAATTCGTTCGAAAATTGTCGCGAAATCGTGAATTATGTGAGGGTTATAAAAAAAAAAGATTGAAGGATAGTCATGTGGAATTATATACATGACTTTACACGAACTTCTGTTAAACATTTATTATTGTAATTGTCTGCATATTAAGTATATGACAAATAATGGAAGAACCGAGGACCTCTCGATCCAAAGCATGAGCGATAACCCCTTTTGGTGTGGCTAGTTCATCGATTCGTGAGTTCTGGGTAGGCGTTGCTAACATTGTGCCCCGTCTTTGCACGATGTGGATTGGCGGGTGATGGGGGCACAGTGTTAGCCACGCCTGACCAGAGCTCACGAGTCGATGAACTACTTACACAAGAATCGTGCACGATCTTAATGGTGACAGGCATATTGACTATTTTATGGGTGTCTTTGAAAGTAATATCAAATACGTGGGTTTCCAAGAAAGTAACACTATACATTTTTTTTCTTAACCAGTGACTAAGCTAGGAATGTGAGATTTTAAGTGAAACAAGTTTGAAGTGTCCGGAATTTATGTACTGTAGTTGTAAAGATTTCTGACGGATAGCACCAATGCAGCAGCGTTTCATATTGGAGTCGGTCAACGGTGTGCCGTACAGACAACTGTGTGCCGTACTGACAACGGTGTGCAGTACAGACAACGGTGTGCCTACAGACAACGGTGTACTTACAGACAACGGTGTGCCGTACTGACAACTGTGTGCAGTACAGACAACGGTGTGCTTACAGACAACGGTGTGCAGTACAGACAACGGTGTGCTTACAGACAACGGTGTGCCGTACAGACAACGGTGTGCCGTACTGACAACGGTGTGCAGTACAGACAACGGTGTGCCGTACTGAGAACGGTGTGCAGTACAGACAACGGTGTGCCGTACTGACAACGGTGTGCAGTACAGACAACGGTGTGCCGTACTGACAACGGTGTGCAGTACAGACAACGGTGTGCCGTACTGACAACGGTGTGCAGTACAGACAACGGTGTGCCGTACAGACAACGGTGTGCCGTACTGACAACGGTGTGCAGTACAGACAACGGTGTGCCGTACATACAACGGTGTGCCGTACAGACAACGGTGTACCGTACTGACAACGGTGTGTAGTACAGACAACGGTGTGCCGTACAGACAACGGTGTGCCGTACAGACAACGTGCTGTGAGAGAATTCCTTGCTGCCAAGAAAGAATGAGCAAGAAACATGGCACATAGGTCTTAGCGTTGTTTTTGAAAGTGCTACGTTTGATAGAAGCACCGTTCATTCCTGGACGAAAAGAATGACGGCTTTCGAAACAGGACAAGTAGAGCTACAAAGATTTGCCTCGCTCAGGTCGTACTGTGACAGCTGGTTTCCCTGAAATGCTGCAGCGTGATGATGCCATCGTCCACGAGGATCGACGCATCACAATTCGACAACTGGCTCTCAGTATTTCAATAAAAAAAGGAAGAGTTATTCACATCATTCCAGATTTTGGATACTCGAAGGTGTGCGCGGAATGGGTTCCGCGGAGCCCCGCAGTCGGGCAGAAAACCGAGAGAAAAGCCATTTCTTCCGAGTTTTTGGCACGTTTGAAGCTGAGGGAGAGGCCTTCTTATCCCGGACTGTTATAGTAAATGAAAACTGGCTTCACCATTTTCAAAAGGAGTCAAAATGCAATCCATGGAAAGACACTATCCTCAGTCTCCCCGAAGATACAATTAAAAAATTCTTCGTCAGGGGGTAAGGTCATGATCAGTGCTTTATAGAACTCTGAGGGAGTGATTATTGTGGACATGACGCCGCGACGGAAGACAGTCAACTCCGACGCCCTCATCAGGACGCCGATAGAACTCAGGAGGCGTTTCAAACGAGTCCAGTCTCACAAGAATGAAACAGGAATCTTGCTTCAGCATGAGAATGCAAGACTACACACAGTCTGAAGACCCGGAACACCATCACAAAATTTGGCTGGACAGTGTTACTGCAACCACACTACAGCTCCGATCTAGCACCTTCAGATTTCCACCTATTTGGAGCCCTGAAAGATGCAGTCCGCGGTATGAAGTTTTAGTTGTCTGTGCTGTACTTAACATGGCAACTTTTGGTGATGCGGTTATTACGTAAGTAAAATACACCAAAGTCAAACTTAAATATGCTCTAGAATATACTTGAACATGGCCTATACAGGTCGAAAGAAGATGTAAAACGTTGTCTATTGTTATAATTATTATATTTACATATAATAAAATATTGTTATGCAGATAAGGAAACCCATACTTATATTGAAATAACTGTGAATCAGTCCCTCTACAGGCCTACTACAAGCCCATAGTTTCTAGACAGTTGTCACAAGAGGTACGGTTGTCGGCCATAAGCACTGGTCGCCTTTAACCCCCAGGAAACATCCCTGGTACTCATTTCTCTTAGACGTTGAACCGACCCTAGGGCCATAGTGGCGCCGGAAGGATTAAGTGAATGATGAATTCCTTTGACACCGTCGGGAGTCGAACATACGACCTTCCGGCTTGTAGCGCAGTGTCTCAACAAACTGCACCACCGCGTGCCCCTTTTTACGGGATGCAAATAATAAAGTGAAACATAACTATTACTCATGTACAAACCATGCTCCATGGGCAACCTTAGTTGTTTAGCATTATGGATGCGTGCGGGATTGGGCTGTGGTGCAGACGCTTATGACGACGATTTAGAGGTACCTTTAGCTGGGCAAAATGTCAGGAGCTTTCTTATCTCCCTCCTCGTGTTTATCCCGTCATGAAGTGTTGCCATGAATATCCTACTGTAATCTTATTATGATATCCGCAATGATTATTAAAGTGTACTAAAACCCATTAAAGGTTTATTGTTTCTATGTGTGCAAATTAGTAATAATTTTGCACACAAACCCGAGCGTTGTTATAAGACACACAATTTCGTGTTGTTTTTGCAAATAAATTACTTTGGTTCTATTTACAAAGCTGCCAGGATGTGAAGCATCGATGATAGAATGGGTGAATGATGAACTGGAAAGGATATGGAAAGAAGCGTTCTTGAGCTACTTGTTTTACATTAGCTTGAAGGGACTGAGTTGAACCGCGAAAAATACTAATCTACATGATTTTCGGTGTGCCAATCGAGATTTAAACCGCATAACTCCCGTCTTAAAACATGTACTATAATACACGGCGTCATAACACAAGATAGCTAAATCTTTAACCCTGTAGAAACTAGAAACCGTATATCAGCGTATTTTTCTGTTCCAAGGTTGTACAGTAAAGCAACACTTAACATGGATCTTCCATTTATTCAGGAATCTTGTAGCAGAATATAATAATAAAACAGAATCTTAATGGCATATCTAAGAGGATGATTGGGATAAAAATACAGAATAAGAATTCATCAGTTTGTGTTCAAAAGAATTTTGCCTGTCTTACTTTAGCTTCAGTGTACTTAATCCCTTTTGGAGTGCTGTTATGGCCCACAAAAGCAGCGGCACTCAAGAGTCGAGCTGTCTTTGCTAGTCGAGTGGGTGACACTAGCACAAAGCCAGCCCGGGGGATGGGCTGTCCAGAGGCCGCATCTTTCTATATATTTGGTAAAGTCATGCTAAAGACATTATGACGTAGGTATAATACTATGAAGACAAGATAATGGGCAGAAAGCAGTAGTTAATTTGGGCTGAAAGCAAGACGCTAGCGTTCTATTATGTAGGAGTGGACTCAGGGGTTGGAAAACACGAAGACGAGGCTGTCCATTTGTTGGTGATGTTGAGGGCGATGAAACGTTCCGTACGCGATTGATATATTATGAGATTTGAGTTCCCCACAGCGATGTTGTTGAAGATTTAAGTCTTGTTGAGTGTTACGCCGTGTCGAGTGGTAAATAGTTGTATTCTTTCTTTTGGGTGATTCCTCGGCTTCTGAATTTTATGTGCCGACGTTTCAGAACACTCTGTCTATTCCATCTTCATAGGTCGTGTTTCTTCTTGTTCACACGACGTGTGAAGATGGAACAGAGTGTTTCGATACGTCGGTACATAACATTCAGAAGCCGGTAAGTCACCCAAAAGAAAGAATACAACATTCACAATAAGGCGAAGGTTTGAAATCAAGTACGGTAAATAGTCACTAATCTTATTTACAGACGGAGTCCTTCCAATCTGTACGTGCTTCCCGTTCTTGAACATAAAGGGCTGTAGGTTTTCCCCAGAGAATATATTTATTATGGTATGAGATATTCGCTCTTTTGGGATATTACGTAGTGTAGATCGGTAGTCAGTTAGCGAAGTTTCGGGACAACCGGTCAGTGCCGTCTTCAAAGTTCCAGGACTGCTTGGCCCTTGAATACCCGTCTACGCTGCGTAACATCCCAGAAGAGCGAAGATCTCATTTATGTCGCGGCGGAAGCCTGAAATCCCTCATAGTGTTCGTTTGATTCTCACAACTTGATTACCCAAGCGGTCCCTTGTAATGGGAACTAGGTGTTCACAGTGCGGCATTAAGTGGTATTATACATACCTGTTATGAAAAATTCATGCTTAAGTGGATTAATAACTTGTAATTAAGTGGATAGTCGTATTATTATAAATAAATGCCTGGAGGGTGACATTAAGAAGCTAATACGAAAGGTAAAATAAGGCAATTTTTATTGCAAATAGATTTCGCAAATCAACGACCTCACGTTGGAGAAGAAACTATATCAGTTCGAGCTACATGAAAATGCGTGGGGTAGGGTGCCTCCTGTGGACTGCCCTTTGAGGGAAATTAATACAGGGCAAATGTTAGTGTCATTGGTACTGAAGATTTACGTAAATTCTTGCAAGACACTGAAAATAATTAAATGAATATATAAGCATCACTGCAGTGGGGAATGTCTCTAATTAATCGACTAGATAATTCCACTGAGGAAACTCCTTTTTAAGGAGCTTATGGTTGCTCAGGTAGTCAAGAAACTCCCTGTCTTTTATGGAATCCGAAGGTCCAGTACCGTGTTTCTAAGACTCCAGTACGTCTATACCATAACTGTCTGCGATATTGAAGTACATATGCTGAAGAATAATGTATTATGGGGGTGTGACGCCTTGCATAATGGTAAAAAATTTACTGATGTTGTGGAGGGACGTGCTACTTCTTAACAGTCGGAGTAGAATTACGAGTCACTGTCGCTTACTCTTCTAGCCAAAAGCTGGATGCTGTGAAGTTCATCTGGAACATTAGTAAATTCGTACCAAACTACACGGCGTCACATCTCACAAGACAATTACCTTCATAGCCAGCGCCGTGAGAACATAAAATCTCACAAACATTAACACTGAATGCAAACATTAAATAAAAAAGTCTTTATGTTTCTTCGTTGCTCGGCTTTATCTGATTTGGCGCTCAGGATGACATTACCAGTTCAAGGTCACGCATTTTGAAGATGCAAAGTAACGACCGCGCGTTGTATTAGTTCCATTTGTATTTCACTGAATTATGTGCTACAGCAATGAGACGCAGATGTCTGTCCGTGTAAAACATAAAGGAAAGAAAGTAAAATGTTTCTTTTCATTGATACTGATTGCCTTATGAATAGAATCTAATAAGATTTTATGATGAATGGACGTCACCAATAATTCAAGAAGGCTCTGATGATACAACAAAAACATACAGTGATGATTATGACGAGGAATGATGATGAAGAGGCGAGAGAGAAAAGAAATGAAGGAGGAAACTTCAAGAAACTTTAAGTGAAGTCAAGGAAGAAGTAAATAGAATGACTTCTATCACTTGTGGCCGACAGGGAACAACACTTCAACACTGGCGGCAAGAAAGCAAGATTAAAGACTTGGTCTCTGATCCTGCAGACGACACTGAGCAGGTACTCGCCGACAATCATTTGGTTGAGTCACCGCCTTGATTGCTCCAAGAGGATGTCTTCTGCTCAAGAACCTCGGAGGTTCATCTAGAGTGGAAGTAGAGACGGCCGATAAGTGTAGATGGAACTTTAGTCGATTCAGAATGTTAGAAGTTCATGTTGACATGCTGAATATTGCGAGAATGTCTAGAAGGTTATATGGGAAAGAAAATCGGATGCTCCCCTGATTTTTGGCGAAATTTGTTGATAATTTAATTTTGAAATTTCGAGCAAGTGCATCTTTTTTTTTTTTTCAATATCTGTTATAAAATTACACTCGTTCTTTATATAGGAATCAGAAAGTTTACAATAGCGCGCTACAGAACCACAAGCCGAGTCACTTTAATCCAATCTATGCTCCCGCATACCAATTCTTTGAGATATATTTTAATGCTATTTTTCCGTCAACAAGTTGGACTCCCAAGTGTCGTTCTTTCTGATAAAAATTCTTGTGTATTTTTTATCGCCGCCATGATACCTGCCCGCCCATTTCATGCTGTTTTGACTTGGTAATACTAGTGACGGTGTCGTGAATTGTACAAATAATAAATATCCTCACTGTATAACATATCATATCTTCCTGTCACTGCCTTCTCTTCGGTTTAATTATTTTCCTCAGCGCCCTGTTGTCAAAGCTCTTGTCTAAAGACGAGAAAATATATTTCAGACATTTAAAAAATAAGAGACGCAAACAGGAAAAGTAATTTATAATAATACCAAAACAATTAATCAAATAAATCTTAGTATGCAAAATAGTATACAAACAGTACAGCATACTAATATTTGTTCCTACGTGCTCTGGGCGATACTGATCTTCCTCGGAGGCAAAAGTTACACATCTAATGAGAATGGTTAGGATTGGCCGAAACACGTAGGTGCAAGATTTAATATATTTTTACGCTATCTTATACTAGACCTTGTATATACTTGAGTGTTGGTTTTATTGTAATAAATGTATCATAAATGAGATATAAAAGTTAAGAACACTTAAACAGAATACAAGCCAGAAAACAATTATAACGCAATGCTGCGACAGAGGGCTTCAATCTACAGACATTCACTTCCACTCCGATGGTTACTGAACAGTTATACCAAGCATCATAGGATCATTAATGATGAGTCTACAGGCAGGAGTATCTAGGTGAAAAGAGGCCTTCTTTGACACACAATACAGTAGCTATTTAGCCCCTCGATCACAGACCACTTTTTTTTTAATACAAGACATGAAAAATGCATACAACCACATGTTTCTTTAAAATTCCCACCCCCTTCAGAGCTTATAATAGAAGGGAAAACTTTCATTAACACACAGAATTTCTTCACACAAAACGACAGGATATTTCACGCCCAATATTGCTCGGTTGTTACCGAGCAATAGAGAAAGACACACACACACACACACACACAAACACACACACACAGCTTAACGTTTGTGTAATGATCTTTTCTTTCCCTATATTTTCAATACTAACGCTAAGGCTTCGCTTCTTTATTTATCCCTTCCGAGAATTTTTTTTCGTACCTCTTCCCTCCCTACCTATTCATAAGGACAATAACATGGGGACGGTAGATGAGAAACTTTTGCCTTCTTTTTGTTATAAGATTAGGTCCCTGATGGCGTCTTGCCCCTATTACCTCCACTCAACATCATTGTCGGTGTCCAGGTGAGACCCTTGACAGAGAACTATCGACCGAAATGAATGACGCCTCTTGCTAGAAGATATGAAGATGACCTCCATCACATGCCGACAACATCTAAGACAAGTACAATGGTGGGACCAGTTCAGCTCTAAGAAGTGTACAGCTTAGTGCAGCTAATTACGCGTGGCACAGAGGAGTCGAATAAAAACATGCTGATACGTTATTGGTTACGACGATCGAGTTTGCTCACCCACTATTCCTTTCTGTTCTCAGAAAATTTGCTACTTTTTGTGTAATCGTCGCCTGTGTAGTGACTAGGCTACGGGCTGAGCGACGGAGGGATATTGGTTCGATTCCCGGAAGAAGCAAGTCATTTTTCTCTCCATCAATTCGTTCAGAACGGCTCTGGGGTCCAGCAAGCCTGCTATTCAGTGGGTTCCGAGAGCTGTTACTCCGGGTGTGTGGTGGACGAGGAGTGAAGCTGACCACACTAAACTCGTACTAAAAAATGCTTGGCGCTCTACCTCCATTCCTGCCTGTGCCTTTGTAGCAGTCACACGGAAAAAGTTCACCCATCAAAGTATCTCAACTGCCATAAGAATAATTTTATCTTTTTTTGTTTAAAAAATATTATGTTAGTAAATAGCGCAATTTTTAGTTTTATTTGTTGTTTTTTAGCGTGTGAGATGTCGAGTATTTGATTGTTTTATTGTTTTAGTGTTTTAATTCCTTTTCAAAACATAACACGTTACAGGGCAGAGGATCTTTGACCACTTTGGCCGTTCACCAACTACATACACCACTGACGGATTACCGTGCCCTTAGTGTTGACTGTATTGCTAAAGGTACTGAGTTTGAAATCGGAAACAACATTGTTAGGTGGTACCCTACAATTTTAAAAATTACGCATAGGCTATAATTTTTTTTCGGCTTCATTTTGAAATCCAACACTGGAAACACGTCAGCGTTCTTGCAACTTATTGGGACTTAATGGTCGACTTCATTTTGGGTTCAAAAGAAGTCGTAAAGATTTTGTTATATTCTGAGCTGTGACATGGCGAAGTCTTGGCGATGGATATCAACGTTTCTGTTGGGCATTCTTCTTCATTATTAAGACTGGAGAAGCTGGTCATTTTCCAAATAGAAATACTGAAGGGTAAACCAAACCGTAATTGTATTCTCCGTGTGTTTAGATGATTCTAACGTTCTGTATCTTGCTGTAAAAATGCACTGAATTTGACAGAGGAATTTTTCGACCCCACACAAGAGGATTAGGAGGAGAACAGATTTTTGCATCGTTTTAAACATGAACCCTGTTTGGAAGGGAACTAAGTATGGGGACATTGCTGGAGGGACTTTGCGTGTTTCCTCCAATGTGGCTAGTGCAGCCTAATGAAGCCTGCGTTTATTAGCCTTCAGAGTTTTCAATCGGAATCTCCGAAATTCGAATAGTCTTAGCATCGGATGTCTATCAACTAAGGCCCTTGTAGCTTTTGTTTGCTACATTTCGTCCAAATATGGTATTTATGTGTTTTTTTTACGGTCCTGGTGGAAACGCCGTTTATCTGCGTTGACAGCATTAACAAACCGTTGTTTGTCAATGAGATGCACTGCCTATGTTGTGAGGTGTAAAGTTAATTTTAAAACATTGTTTAGATTAATTTGAAGCTTGGAAATTTAATCCCTTCTTGTGTAACCCGTAAGTACAATCCGCGGGGAAAATGCTGAGTTGCTGATGTTAAAGCCTATGGTATTTACATTACTCTAAGTCCTGTGGCTTAGAGGGATAAAAGCCAGTATTTTGTATTAGGGATTGAGGATTCACAGGCGTGCAGACTGCAGCCTAGATGCTTCATGTAACTACAACACCTACATTAAGGACATATTGTCAGCCCTAACTTAGTAATGGTAATTTTGAGGATTCCGCTCGTCTGGGATGTGACGCTGCATCTGAGGGTGAGGGGCTAATGTGGTTTCAAAGTGAAGTGGTGCCATTTGGCCCGAGAAGAACCTTCTGTAGTTAGTGTTTGACTCTTGAATATATAGCATCAGGTTCGTTCGAAACGCTGAGAACCACTCATCCCACGACGCAACATCGCATCACAGAAGAACGGAATTTTCAGCTACGCCACAGTGGAAAAGTCGAAACTGGCGACTTTAATTGGTCACATTTAGGTGGTTGTTTCTAACCGAAGGCATACTCTAAAACCGTTACACTTAGCGTGCATGTACGAGGGTCTATGACAAGGTAGATTTGTAATGCCTGTAGTCTGGTTTCATTATTTTCACCTACATGTCAAATTAAATCTAGGTTGCCATGAAAAGAGCAGCACTTAAGAAGAAGAAGACTCTTTTCACCAGCAAGTTGGACTTAAATTTAAGGAAGAAACAAGTGAAATGCAACGTATGAAACATAGCTTTATATGGTGCTTTGACTTGGACACTTTAGATAATATATCAGAGATATTTTGAAAGTTTTAATTGTGGTGTTGTACAAGGCTGGAGAAGATCAGTTGGACAGATCGCGTGAAACAGGACACACTACTAAGAGTCAAGGACGGAAGAAATGCCCTACATTGAATAATCAAAGGAATGCTAAGTAGGTTGGTCACATCTTGCGTAGGAACTGCCTTCAATAATACATTATTGAAGGTAAGATAGAAAAGACGGGAAGACGAGGAAGAAGATGTTGGGGCTACTGGATGACCTTTATGAAACGAGAAGATACTGGGAATTGGAGGGGGAAGCTCTAGATCTCACGCAGTGGAGAATTCAGGAAGAGGTTATAGACCTGTCGTAAGAGTACGGAATGACGTTATTCATCCCTAATAACAATAATCCGGACTTGATGTTACTGATGTTCCAATGATTTTTAGCAGAGTTCCGCTGAGGAATTTAACCTGCCGTGCGTTTCTGTTCCGTTTTGATGTCAGTCTTTATCCTTTCTTATCGGCCATCAATCACAACTGTTTCCACCTCGCGATCGTCCTTAAAATTGTGGCCGCCCAGATTTTAATTCGACTCTGGAAACAGGTGACAATCGCACGGTGGCGAATTCCCCTAAACATCAATATTGGCGGCGTATAATTTTAGTTTTGGAATTGTACGCCACGTAAACTTATTTTCTGACCTAATCTCATGAATAAGAAAACTGGAATTAAGGGCAGAGTGTAAACCATGTCTTATCGATTATGTGAATATTATCAAATTTAAACACCTGTTGCAGTTTCTTAGCCGTAGACAAGCCGCAAATACCCGGATATCAGCACAAATGTGCTTATGGGTGTCTGGAATCTGACGATTTATTTGGTACCGATATACTTTCAAACATATTTTAATAGCTTTTTTTTTACAAGATTATCCAACTGCAGGCGTTCAAGATTACATAACGGCAGGATTTATGGTTGCTTAACAAAATTAATCAGAACGGGTTGCAGTTAAGAAGGTGATTGATGGAATGTTTAACTTCCACTTCTAAGGAACGTAAGATCTGTCAGACACTGAAATGTATTGTGCATCAGGGATACAAAATGTAGCTTCACGTTCACTAATTTATTCCATAAGCATGTGCACTTGTTGTTATTGCACAAGCTTTTAGAGACAATTCAGTGTGCAGACTATGCTGAGTGCACAGTTACCGGATATGTTACAGGTGCTCCTTACTGCCGTCAGTGCAGAATATGCTGAGTGCACAGTTACTGGATATGTTACAGGTGCTCATTACTGCCGTCAGTGCAGAATATGCTGAGTACACAGTTACTGGATATGTTACAGGTGCTCCTTACTGCCATCAGTGCAGAATATGCTGAGTGCACAGTTACTGGATATGTTACAGGTGCTCCTTACTGCCATCAGTGCAGAATATGCTGAGTGCACAGTTACCGGATATGTTACAGGTGCTCCTTACTGCCGTCAGTGCAGAATATGCTGAGAAC
>Ga0123354_10008095_pt1 | contig 15951 bp, 8 predicted proteins | sample TergutLab28metaG_2_FD_97872 | JGI IMG/M metagenome (GOLD analysis project Ga0123354, IMG submission 97872) | Labiotermes labralis P4 segment gut microbial communities from Petit-Saut dam, French Guiana - Lab288 P4 | ecosystem: Host-associated > Arthropoda: Insects > Digestive system > Gut ...
GTATTCTACGGTTCGGAAAACGTTGCTGATATTCAGCTACGGCCTGAACTGAATTACCGTCACAAAAACCGTACACATAAATCATATCTGCATACTCTGCAACTGAAAATCTAAATGGCATTGCGAACGTTACAGACGCACCGAGATGAGAATACGTACGGGACTAACAGGCACTCTATACTGTCGTCTCTACTGCACAAGCCATTACGAAACTATCGCCGTACTGTTCTGATCATCGAGTACCGGCACAGTCACTGTAATGCAAGTGATAGGGGATTTTGAACACGTAATAGTAGCTGAGTCATGCTTTATACACTGGCCAGACGAATACCCACCGTCCCCGCATTCCTTAAATACGTTCAACTGGCGTGATAACGGAAACTGGACTGGCAGCTGGGTGGGCGAGTCAGGTGGCAAAACTAATGCTTGCAACGCAAACGATAAGCCACCGAGTTGAGTACGTCACCCGCCAGCTGGTTACGTTGCGCGGTTCACACGAGGGCGTGTACGGGAATTAAAAAATGCCCAAAACTCCCGTAACCGTCCAAAATCGGACACATGTTTATATGAACTTTTTTGATCACAAAGACCTAACAAATCACCTCTTGCAGTAATGCCCAAAAGTCGTGAAACACTCTGTATAACAGCATAAACTGACGTTTAAACCCCTGTATCACTATTCCCCACCGTTGAGCATGATACTTGGCAAATTCCATTCATTTTTCATTCTCCAAAATATGTCCCTAATATCCAGGCTTGTGCTTTTCGCTCCTATCCTCCTCGATTTTTCAGTTAACCTCCATCCTAACTTCAAACTCACAAATGAAAACAAGCATAAATTGTAATATTCTTTCTCTGTGTCAAACTGTAATTAGTTATTCTGCGGGAAGAACGACGGATATAAATGATGGAATATGAATCGCTGTTACTGATATTTTAAAGACGAAAAGGCGTAGAAACGTGAGTGTTCTTGAACCAATCCAAAATGTCAGCGCGTTTAACAGAGGAAGACCCTATAATTCTCGTAGCCAATAGAAACCGCATTTCCACAGAGTGGATTAACAAGGCAACTGTATTACATTGCAGACAGCTTCTATTGATAAAACCAACTAGATGCACTAATTTCTCTAATTTCTTTTTGGAATAAAACTCTACATGTTTCGGACAGTTCCTCTGTACATCGTCAGGATTTTTTCACTGTACACACAGCAATGGTTTATGTCATACAGGTCTATAGGCGTGATGATACCAGAGCCTGTGTAATGCAATTTTGACCTCCTGAGGATGAGCACATGTTCTCGAAACATGTAGAGGCATGAAATAAACTTATTGTAAAACAAAACGTTTGTACATCAAGTTGGTTAATTACTGAGATAAATGTACTGAGATGCACGGTCAGCAAAAAGTAAAAATAACGTTTGCATGTATGGGTTTGTTTATGTATGTTATTTCGTTAACTCTCGCAAAGTTTTATCGTATTCATGTCTTTTGTGGTCTGCTGTGAATATGACAGTATTGAAGTAAGTTAATACGTCGTAATCGCTACTGAGGTCTCGCAATATTGCGTAGGTCTTTTTTTCTGTTGTGACAATTACACGTGAACATTAAAAGAATTATCCACATATACGTGCTCGTACTCATCATATCCTTATTTACACATGTGCCACCTACGCACCGTACTATTTTCTGTATTTTTACATGACTTGACATGAGGAATATTTAGATGAATTTGGATAACTGCATTCTATAGCACATTATTACTTGCGTGTATCAACTACACTATCATTAATTCTGACATTACGAGTAATATGTGACAGCCTAATGCAGTAATGTAAGTCCGAAAAATTTACAGGTACAGGTATGACAACAGTGGAACTGACAAGCATAAGCACGTGAAATAGTGTCGCCCTTTATCATTCTAAATTATTCCACAATAGAAGTTTATGGTGTAAAGACATACATTTTAATATGAATGCAGCGATGCGAACTTTTTTTTTAACATTTTCCCCTCTTCGATTTTAAACATCACGTAATGATAAAACATATTGTAGAAGTCCGTAGCCACTCCTCCTTGACATATTGTGTTGCAATTATATTTCATTTCGAAGAGTCTGCATTTCTCATTAAAGAAGAGTGAGGTTTCACAAGAAAATCGAAATAGTACTGCCTGCGACTCTAAAAAAAAATGTGTGGCAGAACTATCTGTGTTTCTTGTAAGACGTCATAAACCATGATGTTTAGCACGGTATGCGGCACTTTCTTATCTGCCACATTTGCCGCGACAAGATGAATCAGGTCAAATAGGTCTGCGAACGTGATATGGACAACACTTCTTTTCAGTCAGCTTATACACGCATATGAAGGCCTTATGATTCCGTTCACGTGACCAGTCGCTCTGATTTTAGAAAAGGTCGATCCAGGGATATTAAAACTCGTAAAAGTCATAAACGATTTAATCTTGATTTCGAAATCAGGTGAGTATAGTATCAGATAGAAAGTATCAGCAAGTGGGAGTGTAACTGCACTCATTACTAACAATCATATTTTGCAATGAAATAATTTAGAATAAAAATACCATTGATTTACAAATTGTTTGTTGTTTTGCTAACAGCAGCTACAGGTGATTGAAGAAGCTTATGAATCATATGTTTTTGAAATAGCGATAATAGCGGAATTAAATTTTAATTATTCGTTCATTGAATTAAAATGCCCATTTATTGCTTACATTTTTTGTGGTCGTTAGTATAGACCTTCTCAGTTACTAAACCGGTTTACACGGACGCCGAACACATAGTTAACATTGACGGAACGGGTGTGCAACTGCCTGATGTTATGTTGTTGTGGTTACATTTGGTTAAATGTAAATAGGAACAGCAACATAACAAAGTCAGGCAAATTTGACGTCCAGGTGACCGTGCATCGTGAAAGATTCTTATAATAAAACAAACCAGATTGCACTAATTTCTCAAATTTATTTTTGAAATAAAACTGTACATGTTTCGGACAGTTCCTCTGTCCATCATCAGGAGTTTTCACTATATACATAGCTATGGTATATGTCATACAGGTTTGCTGACAGCTCGCGAGCTGGATCATGCTCGCGAAACGTGTAGAGATTTATTCCCAAAATAAATTTGAGAAATTAGTGTATCTAGTTGGTTTTATGACAAGAAACATCAGACAGTTCAGCTACAGTGCAAGTAGTGATATTTACAGCCACAATTAACTTTTTCAGTGAGTAAGAACACATATGTGTTGACGACCATACACAATGAGAACTATAATAGGACATCTAGATACAATGCACGACTCGGATTGCAGTTTAACTCCAAGAGAGTTCTGAAGTTTCACCGTTCTGTACTGGTCGTTTTAATATTATTACAGTTCCATATTAAAACATTCTAATTTATAATTTAATTTAAGATCTTAATCTTACTGATACCGGTAACTGTAATTTAACTGAATTACAGCTGTAACGGTTCGTAAATACACCGAAGATATTTCACCTGAAGATGGCCTATGGGTACCAGATCGGGTAGTAAACCTGAATAGGTGATGAAGAGCTCAAAGACATTTTCCTGTAAGACTGAACCTCGCCGTAATGTACCTGACTACTTTTCTTGTCCTGTTGTGTGGGTGTGAAGCTTGAAGCTTGGTGTCTCACATGAAGTGAAGAATGTACACTAAGGTGTTCGAGAATAGGGTGTTTAAGGGGCCGGAATGAACTGGTGGCTGAAGAAATTTCGGTAATGAGCATCTTTATGATTTATAGTGCTTATCAAATATTAAGGTGATAAAGTCAAGGAGGATGAGATGGTTGGTGAATAGGACATGTGTGGAGGAGGAGATAAATATCTGCAGGGTGTAAGTGGAAGTCTGAAGCAAGGTTTAGGCGTAGATGGAAGGGTAATATTAAACTGGATCTTCAGTAAATAGATTGAAATGACACGTACTTGATTTATATACTCGTAGTTTAGGACACAGAAAGGCTGAGGGCTTTTGTGAGATGGCAATACAACTTCGTATTCCGTGCAGTACGGAGAATTTATTTACTCGCTGAGGACATGATAGTTTTGAAGAAAATCTGTGTTGTGTGGAGTTAGTTATTTAATTGTCGGAAAAGATATAAGATTGTCGCCTACTCTAATTGTGGTAGGCTGAATCATTCTTATGTTTTAAAATATTCTAGTGAACCAGAGAGTCGAACAGGCTTAACTGCGTGTGTTGACGCATACATTCGTTATTTGTACTTCCATCCGCTGTCTTTTACAGCCATGCAAGTATCCAAAATAATCAGAACTGAAAGGGCAGCTTACTTACGTCAGTGTGTGCGTATGGGTCAAGGATGCAGTTTCAGCTTCACAAATGATATTCCATGTACCAGAGATGAGGATGTAAATATTATCAGTAGATAAAGATCTGGATGGAAGATATCAGGCTTCCGCTGCGAAGTATATGAGAAATGCGCTCTTCTGAGTTTTTACGCAGCGAATAGTGGTAATTCATTACCGACCTTTCCCGTAACCCATCGATCCCATCTTCAGGTGTCAAGAATTCGATCATCTTTGGATTCTTGACGCTTGAAGATGGGACCTATAGGTCGTATCGAAACTTCTGTAAGGAATTACCATTACTCACTGCGTAATAATTCAGAAGAGCGGAGTTCTCACCTGGATGGTAATTAAGTTGCCCAGGGTTCACGTACAGGGGCTCAGAAAGGCACCGACAAAATTTGAAACGATTGTATAAGGAGTAAAGTATGTAAGACTGTCGCTTCACTAGTCTGATTTGTGAAGGCTGTTCGGGAATTTTTCATTGTTTTTCAATTGTAGAGTGTAACACGCTCTTCTAAATCGTCAAAATTCGCTGTTTGTATTAATGAAAGTGCTGTCTGTTGAATGTTAACGGTATGCATCAACTCCTGTTTGCAACACGCAATCAAAGCTGGAATTAATGACTGATTCCACATACGCATTATTTACGGTTGAATTCATTTAGAAACCCAAACTTCAGTAGTGTAGATCTGCATAAAGCAGAATCATTTTCACTGTCGAACACACAGTTACCTCTTAAATTAACAGTGTACAACTTTGTGCTCTTCACAGTTCTTGCAGTAAAATAATACAAAATATATATCAAGACAGGTAATGTACGTTTAACGTAACATTGAGGCGCGTTCGTACAACCATTGTTGCAGTGGAAAGCAATAAGTATTACACAAACTGAGTGTGTATTTATAGCCTCACGTATCCAACATGCAACGCGCATGAGCCATATTGTCATTGTGGCCTGCCCCGCCCTGCAGTATTTTTCCACCATATCTTCAAACGGCACAATTTTCGGCCCCGGGTTTGGGGGGGGGGGTTATCGAACATAAAATATGTCTTGATTTTCTATACAGCTTTTGTCTGAAGCATTTTTTTGTTCTAAGAAGAACTGAGCGACATATGTTAAAAAAATGGATATTGGACTTCATGTAAAGTACCTTCTATTCTTGACTGATTTCGGTGACACTTGTGCTTTCTAGACGCATTTTCGAAAAATACTCAAATACAAAATTTGATGAAAATCCGTTCATTGGTAGCCGATTTGTTCCATGCGGACAGCCGGACGCACAAATATGACGAAAATAATACTCGATTTTCGCAATATTACCAACGCGCCTAAAAAGTGTTGGTTGTCACTGACGTCTACTGTCCCTACATCTGCACATCTTCATCAGAACGGGGTGTCCCACTTGTATGTTTTTCATGTAAGTTACAAAACTATTCTCAGTGGGCCGTGCTCGCTAACCTAGTGTAGTTTAAAGTTTAAACCTTCCAGTAGTCCCTGGGCTATAAGAACTGAACATTAAAGGAAAACAGTTTTGAGCAAAAGGTAGTCCAGCTGAAAATTATTATTGTTTTAGGAAGGACTTTATATTCAGTACTTTGTAAGTCAAATAGTGTTTGGACAGTTCCGTAATTTTATTTGTTAATTCTACTTCTTTCTTTCTTAGACAATTGCTGCTTTTGTTCTTACTTCGCTTAGTCTGCTCGTTAGCCAGTTTCTTGCGTGTATTAGTCCTCTTACACTTGGAATGCTACAACAGTTTGTTACAGTTTTGGAAGGGAGTAGCTTAAAAAAGAGTTTGCAGAAGACGCAAAAAACGAACAAAAACAATTACGTAGTAAGGAGCTGTACAAATTGTACACACTTCATCTACTGAAGAACAAGTGCCGTGTATTAAAAAGAAACATATGTGGAAGAAATTTAAAATATGCACTTTTTTATTTTGCGATAGATTTCAGTGTAAGAAGCCGTTTGGAAGACCTTAGACGAATCTCGAATGTAATGTAAAAGTGGATCTTAGGAACACAGAATAAAGGTTCAGGATCGATTTCGATGCAGAAGTGGTACTTTGTAAAAACGATGAAAGTTCGGTTCTTGAAAAGTATAGATTCTTCTTATTTGCAGTTTATTCTATATATGCACAGTTTCGGGGTAACAGAAAGTACCAAGACCCGGGACTCTGAAGAACGAATTAGTAGGGTCTGATTACAGTTCTGTAGTTTTTGACATTTTCATGCCTTGAAGGCTTCAGAGTGAGTTTTTACTACCGTCTAATTATCAAGTCGCATGAAATATGTCTTGTCGGCATAATAAATACCGCCCATTGCAAAATATTGTACATTGGTTTTAATCCTAGCAATTAACCAACTTGATGCACAAAATCTTAAATTTTAGTCGTGTACACAGATGTGCTCTACGAAAGATTTGGTGTTCATTGTTTGACTGCCATTCTTTACCTGCATTGGTTAATAACTTCGAAAGATAAATTATCTAGTTATTAAAAATGAGTTTCCAGTTATATGGAAGGAAATGGTGGTGGCTTATATTGAAGGGGCGATCCTATTATTTCTGTGGAAGGAATTAAACGTGAACTTTACGCTTCACACAGCGTTACACATTCTTAAACTGGTCTCGACGTGTGCTTTATACATAACTTAAAGAGCAGTAAAGCTAGGTTTGTGCTTAGAAGGACCAAAGTAGCCGTATTCAGAAAGGGTGGACCAGATATGCGTTTGTATTCAAATTATTATTGTGTATCCACTTCTGCCACACAGAAGCAGCGTAGCAAGGCCTTACATAAGACAAGCCAAGCGAAATGTAAGCTGAATTAGACTTGCATAATCGTTTGACGTCCTCAGACAAAGCTGGTTCCACATAGGCTTGAGCATCATTACAAGCGAGTGAACCTCTTCTCACTGTTTAACCTATAACACTTGTTGTAGCATGCTTCAGAGTCGGCAAGTAAACGTAATATTGTGTATGCAGGCAACCTAATTTATATTGTGCACAAAAGGATGTTGGAAATTGGGAGACGAAGCTCCTTTCTAATATGCCAACGTTCCTTCCAAATAAGTTGTTCCCTGCTCAGGGAATTAAATTGCTATTGAATCGATACCCCGACACCTGTGAAGTTAATGACGACGGTCTGCACAGTTGCCAAGTCGTTGGCCTGCTAATAACAACTGTGCTAGTATAAATGTTAAGGCAAAGCAAAACAAAAATGAAACGCTTCATTCATACACAACTCTACTTCAAAAGTTGAAGAATAAAAGAACCAACTAGATGTCACTTGTTACATTTACGTAGGTTATTCGGAAAGTAAGTACCGTCTGCGCATATCTCTCGCGCATCCTCGAGACTGTCACTTTGCGCATGTGCGGTGACTTCCTCTATCAATTGAGAAGCCACAGACGCCATTTTGTGGAATTCGTGTTAGGTTTATGTTTGTTCCTGTGCGTTAAACATGTTTAAGACAATTGAAGGGGCCGCCGACTGTGAAATACGGTCTGTAATTCGTTTTATGAACGCTAGGAATGTGCTAACAAGTGAGATTCATCACCAGATCTGTCAAGTGTATGGTGACAATGCGATGAGTGATGTTATGGTTAGGAAATGGGTTCGGATGTTCAATGAAGAACGAGAGAACGTGCAAAATGAGGCGCGAAGTGGGCGTCGATCTTTGGTGAATGATGATTTGGTGCGTAAGGTCAACGACAGAGTGCGTGACGACAGACTTTCACTATTTCTGAACGGGCCCTGCACTTTTCTCAGATTATAAGGACTTTACTGTATGACATTGTCAGCAGTGGCTAACATCGCAGGCGGCCGCATTCCATGAGGAGGGTATACAAAAACCTGTGCCCCGTTACGATAAATGCCTCAATAATAGCGGCGAATATGTGGAAAAACAGTTTGAAGAATGTAGAATCTGATAACAATAAAATTTTTACGAAACCTTAATCGATTTTTTTACAGTGAAACGGCACTTACTTTCTGAATAAGCCTCGTACTTTACTTCTTAGATACTCAACATGTTTCGGGCATTAATGTGTCCACTTTCAGGAGTTTGCGACTATGTTGTTGAACTACCACATTGGCTGTATTGTTCTTCATTTGCTGTGTGTTGGAGTTAGGGTGCGGTTCTTCTAGGGTTGTATCGGGCTGCCGGCATTAGCCGGCAGCCCGATACAACCCTAGAAGAACCGCACCCTAACTCCAACACAATACAGCCAAAGTGGTAGTTCAACAACATAGCTGCAAACTCCTGAAGATGGACATATTAATGCTCGAAACATGTTGAGTATCTAAGAAGTAAAGTAAGTATAACAAGTGACATCTAGTTGGTGTTTTTATTCTTGAACTATCACAATGATGCTAGTCCAATACCGTAAATATCAGATTCTATTTAAGAAATTATGACGTTGTGTAGCTACACATTTCGATTCATTCTGATTCATCTTCAGGCATTCGTACAAAGCCTAAAGTATAGTGAAGAAAGCTTGAAGATCTACTGTGTTTTAAAAGGTTCTTTTCGAATGCCTGATAATGAGTCAGTATGAATCGAAACACGTAACTATAAAAGTGTATTTTTTTAAAAAGAGTTGTATTGGGCTGATGCGTTCCGTTTTTGTTCTGCATGAGCATTATAGACAACGGCATGGCTCAGAGTAGGCTTATTAGGGCGAAGTATGACGAAGAACGGTTACTAGAGCCAATACTAAGACAAGTTACTCGGCGGAAGGTTTAATACCTAATAGTAGATCAACCACCAGCATTGTACAGATGTATAAATACGTTTTCATAGTCTTCAGTTGTAATACCAGTTTTGTTTTTGTTGTCAAGTGAATTGGCATCCACAGTGTCTCAGTCGATAGAAAAAATTCCCTTCTTTTATATATTTTATTTTTTACCACGAGATCATTTTTGCTGCTTGTTGCCTGAGATGATGTGTTAATGAATGAATTGATTCATTTCGGCGTTGAGCCGTAACTTTCAATAATGTATTTTATTACTCAACGACCACAGAACTGAAAATCCATTACGATATACTTCTGATGTTCTTTATTGTGAATTTTGAACTAGAGTATCGAAATGTCTTGATCAATCTAACCCTCATATCTAGCGAACTGCACAAATTATGAAACGTATTATATTGTAATTTCTTTTTATTCATCGTGTTGCTTCATATTTCTCATCGCACTTCTCTTTCAAACACACCATTTCCAGGCATTGTGAAAATTCTTTTAGATATTTCCCGGTGTTCATATTATGATCGATATTATTACGTAAAGTAGCATTTCAGACACGCTGATTCCTCCTTCTTTAATGCCGTATTTAAATTGGCAAGGATAGATGGCGCCGAATTATTTTTCTAGTTGTTAGTTGTTTATTCGCCTTCCTTTTTATCTTAACTGCTTTAAATGTTTAAAAGTATGAAGGGACTCATTTTCAGCGCTGTCTCATATCGTTGCTTTTTTCTTTTCATACCTTTTTGGATTTCTGTCACCGGCTTGTTAACTTCCCTCTTCACGTGCCTGTTATCAAATCTGTCTCAGTGGTCTCAAAACACATTCTTTTCAGAAAGGCCTTTTGGTGAAAACTCATGTTGTTACATAAACAAGGAGGGAATGACAACCGAAGGGCCCAACCCTGGTAGAAAAATAAAAAAATTCAGTAGGGTTGTAGGAATGAAGAACATTGGATATTTAATTATTTTCACAAATCCTAGTTTATGACCTGTAATTATCTACAGTGGAGACCGAGAATGTGTAGTAATATTCGTCTCCGTATATTACTGACATCTGGTTTGCGAATGCAGATAACAGCAACCATTAACGATCTACAAGTGACATTATCTGTTGAGGACCTCGCTGCATCTGTCTCTGAGATAATGGTAACATCCAATTGGACATGTTGATAACTGCTCTAATTTAACTGTCCCAGTCTGTACACAGCAGCCACTCTTCCGTCGTTGCACTGCCTTACATTAAACTGCGTTGAACATTTCATCCGTTAATGGGGAGATATCACATTCCAAAAAATAATTGGTCTCATTAGATGGCGTAACTTTCAGGCAATTGCTTTTTTTTGTCTTCTTTGTGAATAATGCATAAAATGAACGCATGCTGAGGACTCTTGCTTGCCGGTATATTACTACTATTAAATAATGGAAGTTAGTTCGATTATATTCGATACTTATCTGTACTATATTTTCCGAGAAAAGTTTGTACCATATTAGTTATTGTAGACGGAGTCATATTTGACGGACGACAAAATCTTAGTCGCTTCTATCCAAAGGAACTCATGCGGTAAATATTGGCTTATAATAATACGATATAAACCAAAGAAATTCACACTTTCTAAATTAATATTTTAATTAATTAAATTAATATTTCAGTTTTATCGAATACACTCTTCTACCGACTGGACTGCTCACACCGATGCATAAAAAGCATTAGATCATACCATAACTGCATATACAGCCGTCTTCCTGAGGATGAGCCCTTGGGTTCGAAACATGTAAAAGACATCAAAAATTAAAAATTAAAATATTTAGGAAATGTGCATTTCGTTGGTTTATATTGTATAATTATATTAAAATGCACAGTGTAAAAAGATAAAATTGGTTCATAGGTCAGAAGAGCTTTTCAGATGTCTTTAAAATGCAGTGTTGCTGTACGTGTATCCTGTTTTGATACCCTATAAGTAGATGTCACTTGTTATATTTGCTTTACTTCTTAGATACTCTTTCGGCAGTAATATATCCTTCTTCTGGAGTTTGCGACTATGTTGTTGAACTGCCACATTGGCTGCCGGCTGAAGCCGGCAGCCCGGATACCACCCTAGCCGAACCGCACCCTAACTCCAACACACATCAAACCAAGAACAATACAGCCAATGTGGCAGTTCAACAGCATAATCGCAAACTCCTGAAGATGGATAGATTAATGCCCGAAACATGCTGAGTATCTAAGAAGTAAAGTAAATATAACAAATGAAATATAGTTGGTTTTTATTCTTCAACTGTCACAATAATGCACGGTCCAATAAACATCAGATTCACCTTATAAGTATTTTAATAAACAAAAATTATGCATATATAGCGTAATATCTGTATTCTTAGGGGTTGTATAACAATATACTTCTAGTCCTGTCGCTTGCACATGTGTACCAAGATAGGATAAATAAGGAAAACAATATAATACACGTCTGATGCTCCATAAACCAAAACTAAGGGTTTCTATCCATGTTTATTTGTTCTTACTTTAAAAGGTACTTGATAGATTTGTGTCCTTTTTGCGAATCTTATTTTCGCTCAGATTTTCGAGGAAATTCCCACTTGTGTGTAAATCGTATATTTATTACGTTTTTCAAAATAGCCCGCCACTGTACCCCATCCAGACGAAGAGCAGGTAGACACAAACACACACACACGCGCGCGCGCGCGCGCACACACACACACATACACACACACTCATCTTCTTATTTAGTATCAAAACAGTCCATATAGAGCTTGATCTCCCAAGTGGGCCCCATCCTGCAGATATTGTAGTTTAATGCGCATATTCGTTTCTCACCACCATTGCCTGCTATGTGAATTTTAAATCAAAGTAAATTGGTATTAATTTACGGAAGCAAGGCTAGAGGGGACTGGAGATCGACTCCTTAATATATGACGGGATATTCGAGACATTTGTCACAACGTTGCAAGTTTCATAAAATTATCTCCTTTCAGACTTTTTCTGTAAATTCTCCAAATAGCATAAAATTTTCATTTGAATTTTATGTAATGATCGTTTCAGTGGACTAGGAAAATCCAGAACGTTGAAAGGATGACAAATTTGCATACATTTCCTTTAATGTCACATTTTGTGTCAGCCTACATTCACTACTAATCCGTGATACGGAATTTCGCCGTGTTTGCGCAACGCGTTTTATCAACTTCCGTGACAGAAAAGTAGAAATATTCCGACCCGAGCGCTCGTAACGGCAGAGTTCTGAAGTACCAGTAACGACCAATAATTCATTAAAAGAGAGAAAAGAAAAGAGCTAATTTTCTATCTTTTGTCCTTAGAAACGTTTAAAGTGACAAGTATTGAATTCTGAATTTTAATTTGTGGTGAATATTTTGTATGCTTCCTGCTCGCACCTTTTAATACTCGTCCGTTTCTGTTTCCGTGTAGTGCAATCCAACTGTGTCTTTAAAGGTAATGTTGGTTTCGTGCAAAGTCCGGTCATAATTAAAATGCCCCGAGTTACTGCTGAAAGCTGACATAGCACACAAATAGTACAGTAACAATATGAAGGTCAGGCTCGGTGTACCCGATGTCAGCTGTTTTGTGCGGGATACAAGCAAGATAAAAAAAACTATTAGCATTAATGAGAAAACACAGTGATGCACGAAACCAAGGTGTTATAAATAGTTGTATGAACGCTACCTAACTTTACGTTCTGCAGTCAATATAGCCGGACTAATAATACTCATGCATGAATAATTTTGCAACTTAGTGGCATATTTGGTCTTTAATTTTCAGTAGTACAAATTCTCATTATTTAAATCGTGAGATGTAAGTCCAAATTTTTTTTCACCGAATTCGCATTTATAATTGTAATTATAGAAACGAGTTCCGTAGAGACACTTCAGGTAGCTTATGTTCTATATATATTTTCCTACAAAATTCCACATGGGTAACTCCATGAACGTAATACATTTGATTTCATACTTTTGAATAAAACCTAGATGTAGAATTTGCTACGTTGCCATGATGTTCACTTATAAATATCATGCAGTCTGCCGTACGAATTTTCCATTCCAAAGAACGTTCTCAAGAGCTGCGATCTATTGTTTCTTGTTACAGCATACAGTGTCTTCACGTTTCCTTAAGGCCATTCAGATGCTGCTTACGTCTTCTTCCTCCTTTTGCCTTCCCTTCATTCTTTTCCTCTATTCCCTTTATCACATGTTTTCCAGTTCCAACGCAATACCTCATCATTTTCGTTAGTCATCATTCATTTTGTTGTATGTAAGATACCCTTTTCCTCTTTGATTCAGTACAGTACCCATTCATTTTTCACACTATCCACCCATCCTTCACAATCCTTTTCACCACATTTCAAAACGTTCAACGTATTTCTGTCTCATTTACGAAATATCCCAACTTTCAGTACCATATATTCTATATAAAAATAAATTTCAGTACAAATTTACGTTTTGTAGGATATCAGGTATCTCTCAATTTTAAGACCCTGTGTTCATTCGAACAAACTCGATATCACCTGAGATGTTTGGAAACTGTCAAATTAAAACAATAGTAGGTTTCAAAAATTAATAGTTTGCATGGCCAGTGGTGGAGTTATATATATAACAAGTTGAAAGGTAAACTCACCTGGTTGTTTTTGATACTCCTTAAGAGAGACTTTCACGAAAAATGTGATAAGCTGTTTGTGTTTATTTGAGGATTGACGATTGCTCTGAGATTGGAAGTCCACATGGCGGTGAAGGTAAAATTTGTCTTCTTTGATTGACGCCATGTAGTCTGGTAGCAACATCCTAACAATTCGAAGAAACTCATTGCTTGGTTCTTCTTTCGTGAAGAGGGAAGCAGCAAAGTCCTACGTAATTTGGCAGATTTCTACCACATTGTACGAAATTACATCTTCAAGTTTAATTTCTGGTTTAAACCGCTAGAACCCTTTGTACCCTCCCCCCCACACACACACACACAAGCCCACATAAGTGGTAGCCAAAGATTTTTTTCGGTACCACATTATTTATGAGAAGTACAAAACAGCACAATCATCTACGCTACATTTCCCTCAAAACAGTTCCCTTGTGCAACTATACACTTCTGCGAGTGACCGTAAAGGTGTTGAAAACATTCCTAGAAGCCATTTTGTGAAAACCTTTACAGCTCTTCCGTCGCATTCATAATGATGTCAGTTAAATCATGAAAGTATCGCCCCTTCAATGCTGATTTCAGTCGAGGAAACAGGTAAAAAGCAGCTGGAGACAGGTTAGGTAAGTTTGCTTCATTGTTGTCCCATTGTTCTTTGCTAAGAAATCCATGGCCAAAACTGACCGGTGTGCTGGAGCATTGTCGTGGAGTAGAAACCAACTGTTGGTTATCCGTTTTGCGAAGCATTTTCATCTGACCGCATATCTAAGGCGACGAAGGATGTCAGTATTTTCTTTATTAACTGTAATAAATCACGTAAATTATAGTAATGAATTCCGGGAACGTTTTGAAACTACCTCGTATAAACCCCCCCTTAACTCATATGGCGTCACGTTGGTTATTTCTTCAGTCAATAAAAATTAAACGCGTTGGCCTGTTCAGGTTCAAAACTGTGCGAAGATAGATCTTACAAACACCTGGCAGGCCCCTTTAGCTAGAAATAGGCACAATAAAAAGCTTTTACCAATGCCTAATAAAGTAGCACAGAAAATGCCGACAACCTACTGTTACAGAAGAGCCCAGATGTCGACAGTACAGAACCGTACGTGCAGTAAATCCCGCGGGCTTCATACTAGACTTTATTATTAAAGTGTTTCCCTTGAAAAGAATATTACTACATTTCAAATATAGGGTACCTTAAGTTACCTTTACGCTACGTTACGTTACAACTGTTGATCTGTGAACAAACTGTAAAGCTGCCGGAAAATGCCTTCCATTGCCTGTGGCTCTAGGAACTCGTATTGTGCTCATCGTTTTGGGTTAGCAACCGCTTTCTGTGGGACTAAAGGCGCTTGTTTGTTCGTGAGCAGAATTCGCTACGTTTTACGGACAAAACACTGAATTGCGAGATTGTACGTACGTGTAATCTGTTTATTGAGAATGCATTTAATTAATTATTGCAGGTGAGGTGATATCTTTCCGCCTGTCTGACGGCAAATTAAATCTCAGAATCAGTAAATGAATTTCGTCTAAATTAATATACTGTAAAACTCGCGAAACTCTTGAGCGAATTAAAGTATATTCATATTGGTCATCTATATGAGGCTGAAACAAAATGTTGTGTATTTCTAAAAACACAGGGCACAGGTTCGAATGTCGCATTGGTTTTCGAACACCAAGAAAAATTTTCGTGGTTACCCTCAGTGCCTCCAGAGACATAACTGTTACAAACAACGCAGTGGCCACGACCAATTCTTTCACGCGTGTTCGCCTTTGTTAATCAAGAATTATTCTCATAAATGACGCTGTAGAGTCTGAAGTACTGACGTCATATTGAGTAAAGGTACAATACAAATATACACACGTATAAACTTATAACGTTAGTGGTCTGTAGCCAATAATCGTATCCCAAATAGTGAAGAATTCACTTCATAGTATGTGTACTTAATCGCTATTTATGTTTACAATCTTCTGTTAGAAGTTGAAGTGAAAGAAACATCTACATTCCGTGCAGGAATAAAAACTGTACTGAATCAAATATCAGCATGAGCAATGCTTGTAATAACCAAAGTTTTCCTCGTCCAGCAGACGCTGAAAAGCATGTGTCATTATATATATATATATATATATATATATATATATATATATATATTTTTTACTTTTTTTAATTTTTCTCTTATATTATTATCTCATATTTATATTTATATCTCTCTGATAACTAAAA
>Ga0123354_10008096_pt1 | contig 15950 bp, 13 predicted proteins | sample TergutLab28metaG_2_FD_97872 | JGI IMG/M metagenome (GOLD analysis project Ga0123354, IMG submission 97872) | Labiotermes labralis P4 segment gut microbial communities from Petit-Saut dam, French Guiana - Lab288 P4 | ecosystem: Host-associated > Arthropoda: Insects > Digestive system > Gut ...
AGTTTCGCGCCCGCGAGGTAGTCCGCAAAAATTTTTCCCGAGGCAGTGGTCACGGCCTGGACCGCCTTGGCGAACGCTTCGCTTGCGGCCGCCTTGGCGGACGCCGCCACGTTCTTTTCTTCAGGTTCACACCGCATGGCAAGGCGGGCGGCCAGAAGGGCGTCCTTTTCCTGCGGCGTAAGGCCGGGGTCGGCCTGGACCGCGCCGGGGAAGCCGTCCGCGCGGTCGAATGTTTTCGGGCAGTGGTCGTTCTCGCCCTGCGAGTTGTTGTCGTCGCCCTGCGAAGCATCGTTTCCAGAGGCTTTCGCGTCTTTGCCTTCGGAGTTTTTTGTCTCTTTTGGCGCGTCAAATCTTGCGTTGAAAACGGCAAAACTGATCAGGGGAGACTCCAGGCCTTTCGAAGGCGTTGCCTGGGCCGCTTTATACCTCGCGGCGTGGAGGTCCGCCATAAAGAGCATCAGATTGAGACGCGTGTCGTTGGCCGGCGAGAGCATGGCCGTATCGCTTTGGCAGCCGTGGAAGTTGTGCTGGACCAGCTTCCAGGTTTGCGCGCATTCCCCTGGACCGCAGGCCAGGGCGGACCCGCAACGGAGCGGACCAACCAAAAGAAGTAACCAGATTAACGGGATTCGCCGCATACCGTATCCTTTACCAGTAAAATTTGAGTTCTTTTGCCCATCGGGAGGCGGGGTAGTCCTTCTTGAGACGCCAGAACCATGCTTTGCGCAGGGCTTTGGGCGCATCCTCGCCGCCGCAGTCGTTGTTTCCGCCGGGCGCGTAACACCTGACCGAGCGATACAGCGCATAGGCCTTGCTGTCGCGGTCCGCCTTGGGATTTGCGAGAACGGCCTGGTAGACCGCCATGCGGCCGTGGGGGCCGCCCGGGAACCGAGACGGGCCTCCCCCCAGCGTATCCGCCCCGGGCACACTCTCCCCGTGCGCCATATTGAACTCCCGCCAGGGCACGGGCGGGGTCCAGAGGAAAAGGACGTTCACATTCAGGCGCACGAAATCCGCCACGCACAAAAGCGTCCTTGGATCATTCGGATCTTTGGCCAGGCGCCTTTGCACTTCGATCATCGACGGGCAACGGAACTCTCCGCCGATGGGCCGCAAAAAGAGCCCCAGCGGGACAGGGTGTTCGTCCGCCTTGTCGTCCACTGTGTGCACGGCGCCGTCGGCCATCACGGCGGAACCGTCGTCGACAGGCGCGTCGTGCGGCACAAGCGCCGCATCGCGCAGAAAATCCGTTGCATGGCTGCCAGCCGGGCTCCGGCCGTGCAGGGCCTCTTTGGAGAGCAGGGTGAATAAGGCCTTGTCCCGCTCGCGCCGTGAGGCGTTCTTGTTCGTGGCCTGCCGGCGCAAAAGCGCGGCGTCGGCGACGTTAAGCAGCAGAATCTGCCGCAGATAGGGATACCGGACGGGCGAATCGGCGTCGAAAACTTTGTCCACTGTTCCGGCGCGCTCATGATGAAGGGCGATGGCCAACTCCAATGCCGGACGCTGGAAAGGCAGGGTCGCGCCAGGCAGCATCCGCATCCAGAAATCCAACGAGCTCTCATCCTTTACGGCCTCAAGGGCCAGGCCGCGCAGCATCTGGCGGCTGAACTCAAAATAACTGAAAGACGTCTGCCCGGCCTCATCCGGTATCAGACTAAGCACTTCATCCGGCTTTTTTTCCACATAGAAAGCGTGGGCCGCCAGCAAATATTCGTACAGCGCCGTGTTCCCGGCAAAGGCCCGCTTTTGGGCTTCCAGGTCCGGCCGTGTGAGCGGGCCGTTTCGCGCCTCGCGCATCCGCCGCAGGTCGAACACGGCGAGCAGCGCGGGGGATGTGGACAGGAACTCCCACCTGGGGGCCGGATGGTTCAGCCCCGGCTCAAAGGGAAACCAGAAGAGCTTGTCGTCGATCTCCTGCGCAAGCGTTACGTCGTCAATATTCCTCTCGCCCTCATCCACGGCGAGTAGCCGGCCGTACTCGCGCGCCAGCTTGTCCGGCCGGCCCTCAAGCCAAAAGACGCGGCGCTTCAAGCCTTGCGCCGAAGCCGCATACAACCCGGTGGGATAGGCCTTCAGATAGGCGTCGAGCGCGGCTTCTGTCGCCCCGGTGAGCTTCTTGTCCGCTTTCCAGCCGTTTTTCACGTCGCCGTATTCGTCAAAAAAGCCCTTTTGCGCGCGCTGCAGGGCTACCCGTGCGAGCATGTAGAGCGCGGTCTGCCTGACCCACGGATTCTCCGCGTTTGTCAGCCGGGTGAAGGCATCCGCCGCGCCGTTGTAATCGCCCGCCCAGAAAAGCTTCGCGGCCTCCAGATAGTCCGCGAAGGCCTTGCCCGAGGGGGTGGTCGCGGCCTGGGCCGCCTTGGCCAGCGTTCCCTCGTGTTCCTTGCAGCGCAGGACAAGGCGGGCGGCGAGAAGCGCGTCCCGTTCCACAGGCGCAAGCGCGGAATCAGCTTTGACCGCGCCGGGGAAGCCGTCCGCGCGGTCGAATGTTTTCGGGCAGTAGTTGCCCTCGCCTGGCGAATTGTCGTCAGCGTCCCGCGAGTCGTCGGTTTCGGCCTTTTTCACATCCTTTTGCGCGTTAAATCGAGCGTTGAAAACGGTAAAATCGAGCAGGGGAGATTCCTCGCCTTTCACAGACTTTGCCGTCTTCAAAGCCGCTTTATATCTTTCAGCGTGCATATCCGCCATAAACAACAGCAAATTCAGGCGCGTGTCGTTGCCCGGTGAGAGCATGGCGATGTCGCTTTGACATCCGTGGGGATTGCGGCGGACCAGTTTCCAGGTCTGCCCGCACTCCTCGGGGATGCAGGCCATTGCGAGTCCGCGGCAAAACAGGCCGGCCCAAAGAAGCAGACACGCTATCAGGATTCGCCGCTTACACACCCCACACCCCCACCAGGGCTCCGCCCTGGACCCGCCAGAGGCTCCGCCTCTGGACTCCGCCAAAGGGCTTAAGCCCTTTGGAATCCCATATAGCTTCGCGGCTTCACCCGCAACGCGGGTGAAGCCGCGAAGCCTATTGCGGGGTCCAGGGGGATCATCCCCCTGGCAGGGGTGCAGGGGGCAGCGCCCCCTGCCGGGGTACAGGGGCGGAGCCCCTGCGTTTTTCAGTTGCCAAATCCCGACGGCGGGCTTATTTTGTCGAGACGGCAGTTCGCATGCTGTCGTAAGGAGAACTCATGGGCAGTTTATCAATTTGGCACTGGATCATCGTTCTGGGTGTCATTCTTTTGCTTTTCGGCCCCGGGCGGCTGGGCAATCTTGGCCGCGATCTGGGCAAGAGCATCAAGGAATTCAAGAGCGCGATGAGCGATACGGACGTGACGCCCAACAAGATCGAGAATCATTCCAACGAGGCATCCACCACCACTGTCAATCAGTCCGAGAAGGACAAGGTTTAGAGCAATTTCATTTTGAAAGTGCTCTGGCGGCGAAAGCGCGAAGTGCCGCCGCCCGCGAGTGAGGCGCGTGCGCAATGTATTTGCGCCGTAAGCCGAGCGCAAGGACTTGCCAGCCGCGCTTGCCGCTTACGATATTGACTGGTTCGCCGCCAGGCTGCCGTTGCAGGGGTCTGGCGGCTTTTTTCGCGCGAACAGAGCCAGGGGTTGCCCGCTTGGACGGACAGCAATGGGGACGCAAGGATGTTGCCCAAAATAGAGGAATTCAATGTATCGAAAAAACAGACATTAGTTGTTCTCTTCATACTCTATTTATTCACCCTGGGCGTCCGTATTTTCTGGCTTTCACAGAAAAACGACATCCATATAGATGAAGCGCTTTCCGTACAGCTGACTTGTCGTAATGACTGGAATTACGAGAGCAATAGAGGATATACAGGAAAAGAAGCAAAAGAAATAGGCATGCTGTGTCACAATAATGCGCTGAATGATATACATCATCTTTGGCAAGACAATCGCGATCCACCACATACCAATTTATACTATTCTTTTTTTCGTCTTTCTTTGATCGGACTTAATTCTGTAGATATACAACAAATTGTTCTCAGAGGATGTATTCTCAATCTACTATTTTTCACAATATCTTTTATTTTCTTTTTTCTTTTAACAAGGCAGCTCTTTCCAAAATCTCCATTCTTGCAGTTGACGGCCACAGCTTGCGCCTTCTTATCAGCCGCTACGATTTCAAATTCTCTTTTTTTGCGTCCCTATCAAATCCAGGAAACATCATTTATTGTTTTCTGTTACTATTTCTTTAAAACTCTTGATATGGAAAAATATATATTCCACAGTGGCAAGGCATACGCCAATATCAAATTAATAGTTTTGATGTCACTGGTTACATCCTTTGCCCTTTTGACAGGATATTTTTCAATAATTTTTGTCGGCTTGTTTGGCTTATATGCGATTTATCAAGACAAGAAAAAACGTGGCAAAGAAATATTGTTTTATGCGATTGTATTATTTCTAGCTGTACTATTTTCTCAAACCTTTTATCTTAAATATTTATATGGCTACTTCAGTGTCCGTGCAACAGAAACAGGCCACGCATTGACAGACCATCTATTTTTTCAGAATACAATATTTATGAATATGTATGCTTCTCTTATTTTTGCCGTCGTATTAGCATTAAAACACTTTTTTACATATCCTATAATTGTCACATATGCGTTCTGTTTATCACTTATTATTATATATCGCAAGAAAAACATCTTACTGCAAAAGCATGCTTTATATATTTTCACAGCATCCATAGCATACATCATAATTGTATTATTCCTTGTTCCATGGAGAATGTTACGCTACATAATGCCAGTTTTCCCATTTTTCATACTGCTGCCAGCCTCGATACTTTATTCCATAGAAAAACGAAAAATTACCGCCATTACCATGTCGTTATTGTGTATCTTCTTCGTGCAAGGAGCTTTAGAAAAAAGTAAAATCGAATACTTAGTTAGCCCCAGGCCTCTACATTTTTCAGAAGAACCTGCCAGTCCTGTTTTTATCTTCAACAAAACTCCATGGAAATACGCCGACTTGGCACCTCAGTTTAATGACCTACAGATGTATTATTTTAATAAGCCAGACAATGTTAACTTAGATGACAATAAAGAAGCATACTTAGTTGTTGAAAGAACGCCTGAAACGCTGAAGACTGTAAAGTTACCCAATGTTGAAATTGGAAAAAATTTTTCGTCATGGTTTTTTGTTGAAGCAAAAATACGTCCCCTAAAAAATAATGGCAGCAGCGACTCAAAAGGCTCCGATCAGGCTCCTGCCCCCACTCCCAAAGACGCTAGGCTGCCTTGTGTTTCCTTACAGCGTTAAGCGGGCCGCCGGGGCATAAGCGAAGGATCACCCTGGGCCAGCCTTGGCCGTCCGCTTGACCGGGCAGCATCGGGAGAAGAAAGATGTTGTTCAAATCAGTGGGATTTAATATGTCGAAAAAACAGACATTACTGATTTTCTTCATACTCTATCTATTCACCCTGGGCATCCGCATCTACTGGCTTTCCCAGAAAAACGACATTCATATAGATGAATCATTCTCCGTGCAGCTGACGTGCCGTAATGATTGGAATTACGAGAGCAACAGGGGATATACCGGGAAAGAAGCAAAAGAAGTGGCCTTGCTGTGCCGCAATAATGCGCTGGAGGATATATATCATCTCTGGCAAGACAATCGGGACCCTCCGCACACCAATTTGTACTATTCCCTTTTTCGTCTTTCCCTGGCAGGACTTGATTCAGTAGATATGCAACAAATCATCCTCAGGGGAGGAATTCTTAATTTATTCTTTTTCACAACATCGTTTATTTTCTTTTTTCTTTTAGCAAGATTGTTGTTTCCGGAATCTCCGCTTTTGCAATTGACAGCCACGGCCTGCGCCTTCTTATCAACCGCCGCGATTTCAAATACTCTTTTTTTGCGTCCCTACCAAATCCAGGAGACATCATTTATTGTTTTCTGCTATTATTTCTTTAAAACGTTTGATCAGGAGAAATATGCCGTTCCCAATGACCAGGCATGCGTCAATGTCAGATTGCTGGTTTTACTGTCGTTGGCTACAGCCTTTGCCCTTTTGACCGGATATTTTTCCCTGTTTTTTGTCGGCCTGTTTGGCCTGTATGCCATTTATCATAAAGTTAAAGCAGGACGTAGCCTGGATATACTGTTTTATACAGCAACGTTATTTCTAGCCATGCTCTTCGCCCAAATATTCTATCTTAAATATTTATATGGCTACTTCAGTATTCGGGCGACGGACCAGGGTCAGAGGCTGACAGATCATTTATTTTCCAAAGCCACGCCGCTTGAGGATATAAAAAATGCCCTTGTTTTGGTTAAAGAATTCGTATTGAATCATTTTTTCACATACCCTGTACTCATAATCTGCGCGCTCTGTTTATTGTTCGTCATCATATCCCGCAGGCGAAGATTTCTGAAACAAAAACATGCCTTTTATATTTTTGCGGCGTCCATTCTCTACGCCATAGTCATAATGTATCTTGCTCCGTTTAAGGAATACAAAGAAATACGCTACATAATGCCCGTCTTCCCTTCTTTTGTACTGCTTCCAACCTCAATAATATACTCCATGGGGAAACGAAAGATTGCTGCCGTTGCCATGGCGCTCTTATGTGTCTTCTTTGCGCTGAATGCATTTAAGAAAAGCAATATTAAATATTTAGTGAATTCGGATGAGTATATTTTCAATAGGGAGTCAGGTGTTCCTGTTTTTATCTTCAACAAGACTCCATGGAAATACAGCGAGCTGGTGCGCTGGTTCAATGACGAGCAAGTGTATTATTTCAACACTCCGGTCAACATCGCCGTGAATGACCCGAGAGGAGTGTATCTCGTTTTTGAGAAAACGCACGAGATGCTGCATAATCTTAAGCTATCCCGGGATGAAATCGAGCAATCATTCGCATCGGCGTTCTTTGTCGGCATAAAAATACGTCTCCAAAAACAATGATCTTCGACGAGGACTGTATGAACCGCAATTCCGAAGAAAATTTCAGACATATTCGCAAAAAAGCCGCATTGCGGCTTCTCAGAATGCACTATGAATCAAAAAGCGGGCATGTCGGGGGAAATTTTTCGTGTCTCGATGCCCTGCTTGTCTTGCACCACAGCGTCATGACGCAAGAAGACAGGTTCATCCTTTCCAAGGGCCACTCGGCCGGCGCATTGTATGTCGCCTTATGGTCCCTGGGACTCTTGTCCGACGCCGATCTCGAAACGTTTTGCCGGGAGAATACCGCATTGCCCGGCCATCCTTCCGGCTTGGGCATTCCCAATCTTCTTTTCCCGACGGGCAGCCTTGGGCACGGACCTTCCCTGGCCGCGGGTCTGGCGCTCGCCCTGAAAGGCCGGCGCGCCACGGGACGGGTTTTCTGCCTGTGCTCCGACGGCGAATGGCAGGAGGGCTCCTGCTGGGAAGCCCTGATTTTCGCGGTCCGGCAACGGCTTGGCAATCTCGTTTTCCTGGTTGACCAAAACGGGCTGCAGGGTTTCGGTTCAACGCAAGAGGTCGCGGGCGTGTCCGATCTCGCTCCCCGTTTCCAGGCCTTCGGAGCCGCTGTGGCTTGTGCGGATGGTCATGATCCGAACGCCATTTTGCGCGCTCTCGCCCCCCGCGATGGCGGCGAAGGGCCTCCTGTCGCCGATGGGCGACCCCAGGTTGTCGTGCTGCGCACGCGCAAGGGCAACGGCCTGCACTACGAAGGCAAACTGGAATCCCACTATTTGCCGCTAAGCGCAGAGCAGTATGAAACGGCCGTGCAACGGATCAACGCGGGAGAGGCGTAACATGCGAAAGCCTTTTGCCGATGCCGTCATTACGGAAGCGAACGGACCGGCCGGCCAGTCGTGTTATTTTCTCACCGGCGATCTGGGCTTCATGGCGCTCGAAGGAGTGCGCGAGGCGCTGGGGGAGCGGTTCGTCAACTGCGGCGTGGCCGAGCAGAACATGATCGGCGTGGCCGCGGGCCTGGCACGCGAGGGCATGCGCGTTTTCGCGTACAGCATCGCGCCGTTTTGTTACGCGCGTCCTTTCGAGCAGATACGAAACGATCTGGGCTTCACCCGTTTGCCCGTGTGTCTGGTGGGCAACGGCGGAGGGTACGCGTATGGCCATAATGGGCCGACCCACCATGCCCTTGAGGATTGCGCGGCCATGAACGCCGTGAGGGTGCGCGTTCTTGTCCCGGCCTTTGACGCCGACATTCTTCCCCTGCTGCGGCTACGGCACCCCGGCCCCACGTATTTGCGGCTGGGGCTGGACGCGCGGCCCAAAGACGTACCCGCGCCGGAATACGCGCCGTGGCGTTGCGTACTCTGCGGCCGGCGCGGCGTTCTGGCCGCGCTTGGCCCTCTGGCGGGTCTGGCCTGGGACGCCCTGGCCGCCGTGCCGGAAAGCGCCAGACCGGCTGTCTGGGCCGTGACCGAACTGCCTTTGGCGCCCTTGCCCGAGGCCTTTTGCCGGGCCATTGCGGCCGGGGAGCCGCTGTTTGTTTTCGAGGAGCATGTCCGCCAAGGGGGACTTGGCATGCAGCTTCTCTATGAACTGACTCGCTTGGGGCTTGCGCCGGGGCGTCTTGTGCATCATTACGCCCTGGGATACCCTTCCGGCCGGTACGGTTCGCAGGCCTTCCATCGCAAGGAATGCGGCCTGGATGCGGACGCCATCCGCGCGGCTTGTTCATCACGGTAAGGAGCGACAGTGGATTCTTCGTCACTTGCCTCTCTGATTCGCCAACTCCCCGGTCCCATACTGGTCATCGGGGCCAGCGGATTTCTGGGCGCCAACGTGCTGCGCGCCGCGCTTGGCGAACGAGACGATGTCGCCGGCACGTTCTTTTCCGGCAATCCCTGGCGCGTGCGGGGTATTCCGGCGAGCCAGGTGCAGTTTCTCAACCTGCATGATCCCATAAGCGTGCGTTCGCTTCTGGCGCGGGTATCGCCCCAGGTGATCTTTGATTGCTCCTCCTTTGGCGCGTATTCCTTCGAGCGCGATCCCGAGCGTATACACGCCACCAATTACACCAGCTTTATCCGCCTGTTGGAGGAAGTATCCCAGCTTTCGCTCAAGGCCTATGTCCACGCGGGCAGCTCGTCCGAGTACGGCCTGAACGCCGATCGGCCCGCTGAAGACGCGCGCCTTCTGCCCAACAGCCACTATGCGGTGAGCAAGTGCGCGGCCGCCTCGGCCATAAGCTTTTACGGCAAGTGCCAGGGGCTTCCGGTGGTCAATTTGCGGCTGTACTCGGCGTACGGCCCCTATGAGGACAGCTCCCGCCTGATTCCCGTGTTGTGCGAACACGCCGGACGCGGGCAGCTGCCCGCCTTCGCCAGGCCGCAAACATCACGCGACTTCGTGCACACCGACGACGTGGCCGAAGCGTTCGTGCGCGCGGCCCTGGCCATGAGCCCGGACATTGCCGGCGAATCCTTTAATATCGGCACGGGCGTCCGCACGTCTCTGGCCGACCTGGCCGCGCTGGCCAAGCGGCTTTTCCACATAGAGGGCGACCCGCAATTTACGGAGAGCGAGGCCAGGCCCTGGGACGTGGATGCATGGTCCGCGAATCCCGCCAAGGCCGAAGCGCTCCTGAGTTGGAAGGCGCGGGTTTCCCTTGAGGACGGCCTGCAAAGCACGGCCGCGTGGTGGGCCGGCTATTTGCGGCACGCCTCTTTCGCAAGTCTCACGAAAAAGGCTCAGACGCGGCCGGCCAAAAATTCCGTGAGCGCCGTCATTGCCTGCTACAGGGACAACGAGGCCATCCCCGTCATGTACGAGCGGCTGAAGACGGTCTTCTCGCGCCTGGGGCTGGACTACGAAATTATCTTTGTCAACGACTGTTCACCAGACGATTCCGAGGACCGCATCCGGACAATCAGCGCCAAAGACCCCCACGTCATCGGGATCAGCCATTCGCGCAATTTCGGCTCCCAGGCGGCGTTCCGCAGCGGCATGGAGATCTGCTCCAAGGAGGCGTGCGTGCTCCTTGACGGCGATTTGCAGGATCCCCCGGAGCTGATTGAGAATTTCGTCGAGAAATGGCGCGAAGGGGCGGACGTGGTTTACGGCCGCAGGATCAAGCGGGAAATGCCCCGCTATCTGGAGTGGTGCTACAAGGCCTTTTACCGGTTGTTCGACGCCATGAGCGACATCCGCATGCCGCGAAACGCGGGCGATTTTTCCCTGCTGGACCGCTCCGTTGTGTATTGGCTGCTGCAATGCAAGGAACGCGACTCTTTCCTGCGCGGTCTGCGGTCGTATGTCGGCTTTACGCAGATCGGCGTGGATTATGTGCGACCCGAACGCATGTTCGGCAAAAGCACCAACAGCTGGATAAAGAATATCGGCTGGGCCAAAAAGGCGATTTTTTCCTTCAGCCGCATGCCGCTGCATCTCTTAACGGCTTTTGGCGGCATAAGCTTCATAGGGACTGTGCTGTTCGCCCTGATGACAATCGCCATCCGCCTGATCGCCCCGCAGTCCATGCTCAAAGGCGTGACCACCATACTGCTTGCGATCATGTTTTTCGGCTCCTCGCTTATCCTGGGGCTTGGCATCCTGGGGGAATATCTCGGCAAGATCATGGAAGAAACCAAGGCCAGGCCGCCATTCATCAGAAAGCATCTCATCTCGCACGGCGTCATCAAGGACGCCGCATCCGTCCGGGAAAAAACGGGACCATAGTCCATGACCGAACCGCAGGAAAGAGCCTGCCCCGTGTGCAGGGGCACGGACTATGCCCCCTTTGCCGCCGAGCATATTGACGCGAACCGGATGAACGAATTCTCGTACGCCTCCCGGAAAACGCCGGAATTCATGCGGCTTAGCCTAGTGGAATGCACTTCGTGCGATCTCGTGTACGCGCCGCGCCCTCCCGCGTTTGAACAGCTGCACAGCGCCTACAAGGAGGCCGCGTATGATTCGTCGGAAGAGGCGAATTTCGCGGCCCGGACATACGCGCGCATCCTGAAACCCCATCTGCCCGAAAAATCCGCCCGTACATGCGCGGTAGACATCGGCGCGGGCAACGGGGCGCTCCTCCCGAAACTGCAAGAACTCGGATATGGCGTTGTCGTGGGCGTGGAACCCTCCCACAGCGCGATTGCCACGGCCCCCGCCAACGTGGCCCCGCTCTTACGGGAAGGCATGTTCGACCGGGAAATCATTCGTGATGTCGTGCCGGATCTTGTCGTTTCCTGCATGACCATGGAACATGTCGACGATCCCGGGACCGTGCTGAAAACCGTCCGCGAAGTCCTCGCGCCCGGAGGGCTGGCCGCCCTTGTCGTGCATAACCGAAGGGGGCTTATCAATCGCATGCTGGGCCTGCGCTCGCCCATCATGGACATAGAGCATTTGCAGCTCTTTTCGCCGAAATCAATCCGCGAACTTTTGCAGCGGGCGGGCTTTACCCATGTCCGGGTTTCTCCCTTTGCCAACAAATACCCATTGCGCTACTGGGTACGGCTTTTGCCGCTCCCCTCACGCGTGAAGGACAGGCTCCTCTCAATTCTTGAACGCATCGGGCTCGCTTCTCTTCCCCTGGCCCTGCGCGTGGGAAACATGGTGGCCGTTGGCGTAAAAGAGGGCTGACCCGACGGAGAATCCCCTCAGGACCGGCCCTTCCGCAGCGGCGCAAGCGCCTTATCCTTGAGCGTGGAACCGGCCAGGAGCGGGGGCGCAATATCCGGCCAATGTTTGCAGGCCGCCCGCACAAGGAGTTTTAGCGTCCTGGCGAGCGCCGCGCGCATGTCCTTGTCCAAGGCGACGATGGACTTGAGCATGGCCAGCGTGCTTGAACGCCATTTTCCGCCCAGTTCCTGGAAAGTTTGCGCGCCTGTGGCGCTCACTATCGTAAACAGCGTATCCACAAACAGCGCCCGCTGCTCTTCATCCCATTCGCTCAGCCAGGATGTGATGGTATGATCAACAAACATACTGCTGTTGGTTATGGCGGCCAGGCTGACAAAACGCGTTCCGAGCACCTCCCAGGAATAGAAGTCGTGCTGGAAAATCCCTGTCTGGTTGCTGCGGACCACCGTATATTGCTCTTCGTTTTCAAACAGCATGCCGATGATTGACGTCTGCGGGATAAAAGCGTGTATCCGCTCGCGGATGGCGGCGTAGCCCGGTTTTTTGACCATGTCCGCATGCAGCCAGGGGCCGTCGTTATTATAGACCGCCACGACTCTGTCCTGCACGGACCGTGCGCAGAACGCCGAGGCGTACACGGCCAGATTCCCACCTTTGGAATGCCCGCCCACGCGAAGCGGGCCGTCAAATTTCGCGGCAATGTTTTCCAGATAGGCCACGGCGTCCGCCTGGGCCGGAACCTGGCGCAGAAAACTCATGTTGAAGTCTTCCTTCCAGCCCACCAGGGTGGTGTCCGTCCCCCGGTAGGAAACAAAGAGGCTGCCGTCGCCCACCCCTATGGATACGGCGGAAAACTGCTTTTCCTCATGGGCGCTTAGGATGCTCGCATGGCAATGCAGCAAAAGCCCGGCAAATCGCGGACACTGGCCGATTTCCGCGAACAGACGCTTGTCCTCTTGCACGCGCAAACGTTTCCACAACTTCTTGTTCTCGGCGAATTCGCGCGCGGCGTCGCCAATGGTGATGCCGCTGCCGTACGCATCGGGCACGATTTCTTCCAGCGGAACATAGGAAAAGACCGAGAGGATCAGGTTGTCCACCTCGTTGAAACCATCCTGCTGGATGCCAAGATCGCCGCGCCAGCGCATGTAGTCGTAGATGTCGGGCATGGGGAACCTCAACTTCCATCCTAGTCGCCGGCTACCAGTCCTTGCGGCGCTTCTCGAACTGGGCGAAGGCGCTGCCCGCGTCCTCTCTTTTGCCCTGGTTCATGATCTGGCCGCGCATGTCCTCAAGGTCTTTGGGGGTGTAGCGCGGCGGCGCCTGCTTGGGTTTGATCGGGCTCATCGCTTCAAGGTCTTTTGGCGTGTAGCGCGGCGGGGCCGGTCTGAACGCGCCCTGGCCCAAATCCAAAACCTGTCCGGCAACATCCGCAACCGGCATCCGCCCGCCCGCATCCGTTGCCGGCAGACCGGACTGCGGCGGGATGACCGCACCGGCCGCGCCCCTCCCTGCCCCATCCGCCGCCACAAGTCCGGACTGCGGACGGCTGGCCGTCTCCTGGCAACCGGACTGCTGCGGGGCAATCGCCTCATGGCCCATCGCCTGCCGCAACACCTTAATTTCACGTAATATTTCTCGATTGACGTTCAACAGTTCCGTGAAAAGCGCTTCCATATCCATATTGATCTCCATTTTTGGGCGGCAGAGTGTAACACCCCCGCCGCTCCGTCAAGTCCCGCCAGCAAGCCAGTTTGCCGTGATGCTTCGCCAGGCCGCGCTTTTTGCTCCGGTCGTGGGCCATAAAAGCCCACTCCCATCGCAAAAAGCTTGCCCTCCTCGCCTGACGGCAAACTGTTCCGCCGGCAGCGCCATTCACAACTTGACGAAACCGGCTTTCTGCGGACACTATCCCCAGATCATAGTCAACTTAAACTCTCTTAAGGACACATCCCCATGAGACGTATACTTTTCCCGGCGGTCCTGGCTGTCCTTCTTCTGACAGGGGTGGGACACGCCCGACCTGGCGTCAAGGAGATGCAGGTCACCCGCTCGGGCACGCTGGAGACAAAGACTCTTGACCAGGTGACCGTCTACCAGCTCATGCTCCCGAACGACAAAGCCATCGTCATCGGCGACCGCGCCTTTTTCCCGCCGACCACGCAGGCCATGCTGGATCAGGCGATAAAGCGGAAGCTCACCGTAACCGTCACCGGGCAGTTGCTCGTCCACGGCAACAAGCAGCCGGCGGTGTTCACCCTGCCCCTGGCGAGCCTCGAAGTGGCCGGCCTGGAAGCGCCCCCGCCCCCGCCGCAGCCCGCCCCAACCGGCAACCTCGCGGGCCAGCAGCTGACGCCGGCCGAAGCGCAGCGCGCCCAACTCTTCGAGAACGCGCGCCTGACCCCCACAGCGCCGCCCCTGGGCAAGGCGCTGAACGATTACCCCTACTTCACCGCCCGTTCCTGGCGGCTCCTGGACCCGAACAGGGCCGAGTTCAGGGGCGAGATCGACCCGGCCGCCTCCCTGCCCGGCGACAAGCGCATCATGCGCCGCCTGCGCACGCGCGATCTCCCCGCCATCCTCAAATCCGTCACCTTCGTGGCCGAGATAGTCCTGTCCGCCGACGGCGGCACGGCCGAAAGCAAAAACGTCACGCTGCAAGCCACGCTCCAAGACGGCTCCAAAATCCAAGCCTCGCCCAAGGACGCGCCCTCCTACTTTGACCGCATCTTCAACAACCGCAAGCTCAAACTCGACCCCATCCTGGAAAAAGCGGCCGAAAATCCAAACTACAAGCAGCAATAGGACCCCCTCATGCGCAAATCATCCGCCATACTCCTCGCCGTCGTCGCGCTCCTGGCCGGTATTTTCCTGGGCTGGCAAGGAACCATGCTCATCCGCGACACCACCTCCACAGGCAAGGCCGCTGCCCAATCCGCCGCCGCGACGGACAACTCCGCGGCCCTCATGGCCCAGGCCAAAACCCTGGAACAAAAAACCTCCCAAAACCCCACCGACGCCGCCCTCTGGGCGCGACTCGGCAATACCTACTTTGACGCCGGATTCGCCGAACGCGCCGTGGCCGCCTACAAAAAATCCCTGGCCCTGGATCCCAACCAGCCAGACGTCCTCACCGACATGGGCGTCATGCTGCGCGAAGACCACAAGTTCCAGGAGGCGCTCGAGGCCTTCCAACAAGCCGCCAAGCAGGACCCCAAACACGAGCAGTCCCGCCTGAACATGGGAGTGGTGCTGCTCCATGACTTAAACGACAAAGCCGGCGCGCTCAAAGCCTGGCAGGAACTCCTGACCATCAACCCACAAGCCACGACGCCCGACGGCAAAAGCCTGGCCGACCAGGTGAAGCTGCTCCAGGCGAAGTAACTGGGGCTTTGCCCCAGACCCCAGCAGGGGCGCTGCCCCTGCACCCGCTGGGGGGAGTGCCTCCCCCCAGACCCCGGCAATTCGCTTCGCGGGTTTCACCTGCGCGGTGTCTTGGTTTGCGGCGCGGGTAGCGCCGCCGAGGCCGCGATGCTTCGCATCGCTTGCCTCGGCGGACCGCCATCGTTGCTCGAAGACTCGCAACGATAATTTAAATTCAAGATCGTTCAGAGCACCTCATAGACCACTGCGGGGCTCTCTAAAAAATAAATGATGAGACTCGCCCCGAGTCTTCGAGGGGCGATGGCTGTCCGCCAGGACAAGCAATGCGAAGCATTGCGGTCCTGGCGGACAGCCAGGCCGCCGTACAACGCCTAAGCCGTGGTGAAACCCGCGAAGCCTCTATGGGATTCCAAAGGGCGAAAAGCCCTTTGGCAGGTCCAGGGCGGAGCCCTGGTGGGGTCTGGGGCAAAGCCCCAGTGCGGCAGGCAAAAAAAAGCCGCCCCGAGAGGAGCGGCCTGTGCAAACGTCGATTTCTCCCGGCGATTAACGCTTGGAGTACTGGAAGCGGGCGCGGGCGCCGCGCTGGCCGTACTTTTTGCGTTCTTTGGCGCGGGCGTCGCGGGTGAGGAGTCCGGCTTTTTTGAGTGGCGGACGAAACTCCGGATCGGCTTGGAGCAGCGCGCGAGAGATGCCGTGGCGCAGTGCTTCGGCCTGGCCGGCGATACCGCCGCCGTCGAGGGTGGCGTTGACGTCGAAACGGCCGAGGGTGTGGGTGAGGCTGAAGGGCTGCCGCACGATGCCTTGCAGGACGGAGCGGGGGAAATATTCGTCGATGGGGCGACCGTTGATGAGGATCTGGCCTGTCCCGGGCGAGAGGCGCGTGCGGGCCACGGCGGTTTTGCGGCGTCCGGTTCCGTAGAAGAAGTCTTGGCTCATGGTGTCTCCGAGGTATTAGGCCAGTGGCTTGGGCTGTTGGGCGGCGTGGGGA
>Ga0123354_10008097_pt1 | contig 15950 bp, 14 predicted proteins | sample TergutLab28metaG_2_FD_97872 | JGI IMG/M metagenome (GOLD analysis project Ga0123354, IMG submission 97872) | Labiotermes labralis P4 segment gut microbial communities from Petit-Saut dam, French Guiana - Lab288 P4 | ecosystem: Host-associated > Arthropoda: Insects > Digestive system > Gut ...
CTAATGCGGATTACAAAGATAAATTTCTTTTCGGCAATTCTAATTGGAATACTGATCGTACAGATTATCAATTTTTTTGGGCGACAAGCAGTTACGCCAAGACATCCAACGACCCCTGCCCATTCGGTTGGCATGTTCCTACTCGGTTTGAATTTGGCGCTATTTTTCAAGGTACGCCAACGTCAAGTAATCCCGGTACTGCTACTAATCTAAACAATGCATGGACTTGGCGTCCGAATACCGGCAATAGAATTGCGGGCGGTTACATTGTAGCTTACGGCGATGGTTCAGACACGTCAAGACGAATTTTTCTGCCTGCTGCGGGCTATCGCAGCTACAGCGCTGGTACGTTGACCAACGCTGGCAGGTACGGCGGCTATTGGAGTAGTACGAACTATGATGCGGCGGCCGCGTACAACATGACCTTCTACAGTGGCGGCGTGGAAGCAGGTGACACCAGCCTCACCGAGTCCTTTGGCTATAGTGTCCGTTGCATTGCAGAATAGAAATTCGATTAATTGGCAATTTGTCTGAACCAAGATTTTTACAAGATTGAGAAGATGAACAGGATTTTTTAGTGAATCGGGTTCATCTTCTCGGTTTTAAAAAATGCGCATGTCATTTTCTAATTTAGGTTGACTGTCTCCTGTCTTTCCTGCTAAAATATAAGGCTTGCTGCGACGCTTTTAACAAAAATATCATAATGTCAAACGAAGAAGAGGCGTTATCGAAGCGTTGAAGAGGCGTTGAAGAGGCGTGGAAGAGGCGTGGAAGATAGTATTTGCAAAAAGCAAGTGAAAACGGCTGAATTTATTTCAAAATGATTAAATATCTATTAATATTTATACTTTTTGATTATTTAACTTGTTGCGCTTCCATTCTCCTCCAATTTATGAAGCAATAGATGCATACGAAAAATGGGAAAGGCTATAAGCATCCGGCTCGGTTGTCGCTAATAATAATAATCAGGGTTTAAACGCAACGTAGCGATAGCGAAGTTGCGATTTAAACCTTTTCTCGATTTTTTTTGCAAGCTCGAATAAATATCGTACTTTTGTAAAGGATAAAAAAATGGTTTATTGACCTTATGTATAAACGTTTTTTCAAACGTCCGGCAGACTTGCTGATTTCTTTAGCAGGACTTATCGTTGCGTCGCCGTTTATCTTGTCTGCGATGCTTTTTGTTTATTGGAAGACGAAAGAAAATCCGTTCTTCCTTCAAAAAAGACCCGGAAGAAATGAGCAAATTTTTACGCTGATCAAAATGCGTTCGATGGCGGGCGCTCGCGATGCCGAAGGAAATCTTTTACCGGATAAAGACCGGATTACCCGTTGGGGAAAATTTCTGCGTGAAACTTCTTTGGATGAAGTACCTCAATTAATCAATGTTTTGAAGGGAGATATGAGTTTAATAGGACCTCGTCCGCTTTTACCGGAATATTTGCCGCTTTATTCTAACTTTCACAGGCAACGGCATCAGGTTCGGCCCGGTATTACAGGTTGGGCGCAAATTAACGGAAGAAATTCCATTTCATGGCAACAAAAATTCGATTTAGACGTTTGGTATGTAGAGCATGAATGTCTCAAATTAGATATGAAAATTATGTTGCAGACTTTAATAAAAATTTTTGCAAAATCAGATATCAACCGTTCGGAAGAGGTTACGATGCCTGCGTTCGACGGAACGAATTAAGAATTATGAGCGCTTCGAGAATATATTTATCTATTGCGCAGCCATCGGGAAAGGAATTACAATACATTTCCGAGGCGATTGATTCGAATTGGATTACTACGGCTGGTCCGCAGATTACCCGGTTTGAAAAAGCGCTGCAATCCTATCTCGACACCTCGAAACCGGCGGTCGCTTTAAGCTCCGGAACAGCTGCTCTGCATCTTGCTCTGATTGATTTGGGCGTAGAATCCGGAGATGAAATTATCTGTCAAGATTTAACTTTTGTCGCTACCATTAATCCCGTAAAATATGTTCGGGCAATCCCTGTTTTAGTGGATAGCGAAAAAGATACATGGAACATTTCTCCGGATTTGTTGGAAGAAACAATCTTAGACCGGATAAAAAAGACCGGAAAGAAACCAAAAGCCATCATCGTCGTCGATTTATATGGAATGCCCGCCCGTTTGCCGGAAATAATCCGAATTGCCGCTAACTACAATATTCCGGTGATTGAAGATGCGGCTGAAAGCTTAGGTTCTTACATAACAATAAATAATCAAAAGCAATTTTGCTCGACATTCGGCGACTGCGGTTGTCTGTCGTTCAATGGAAATAAAATAATTACGGCGTCGACCGGCGGAGTCTTGATTTGCAGGGATGAAGGGCAGGCGGGCAATATTCGTTTTTTGTCGGGACAGGCGAAAGATTTTGCCCCGCATTATCAACACTCTCGGTTGGGATACAACTATAACTTGAGTAATATTTGCGCTGCTATCGGTTTAGCGCAAATGGAGGTTTTGCAAAAACATGTCGATCGCAGGCGGGAAATTCATTTTCGCTACCGTTCGGAACTGTCGATGCATCCGGAACTGGAATTTCAATGCGAGCCGCAAAATCATTTTTCCACTTATTGGTTGACTTGTGTTTTATTTCCAAACGAAATAATACGGGATGAAGTAAAAAAACACTTAGAAATGAATAAGATAGAATCTCGTCCCGTATGGAAGCCTATGCATTTGCAACCATTATATGCAAAATCGCCATACTATGGCACGAAATTTGGAAAGCATCTTTTCACAAGAGGATTGTGTCTGCCGTCGAGTTCCATTTTATCGGACGATGATATTTCAAACATTGCCTCTTTAGTCAAGGATTGTCTGAAAAATCAAAGCTAACAATCGAATGAATGAATAAAAGCGATAAAATATATGTAGCCGGTCATACGGGTTTGGTAGGTTCCGCACTTCTAAAGAATTTACAATCTAAAGGATACCATAATTTTATACTGCGGGATATCTCCGAATTGGATTTGCGGAATCAATCGGATGTTTTTGATTTCTTTGAAAAAGAAAAGCCGGATTATGTTATTCTTGCGGCTGCAAAAGTGGGAGGTATCATTGCCAATACTACCTATCGCGGCCAATTTATTTATGAAAATCTACAAATTCAGAATAATGTTATCCATGCATCATGGATAAACGGCGTCAAAAAACTGCTTTTTTTAGGTTCTACCTGTATATATCCTTGCGATGCCCCTCAGCCGATGCCGGAAAATTGCCTCTTGACTTCGCCATTGGAATATACCAACGAGCCGTATGCCATTGCGAAGATTGCGGGAATAAAAATGTGTGAAAGCTATAATATCCAATATGGAACCAATTTTATTGCCGTAATGCCTACCAATTTATACGGACCGAATGATAATTTTGATTTGGAAAAGTCGCATGTTTTACCGGCGCTTTTGCGGAAAATCTTTCTGGCGAAGAATTTAATGAATAATGACTGGAATGCTATCCGAAAAGATTTTAACAGGCTGCCGGTAGAAGAAATATCGGGAAAAGATACGGAAGACGCCATTCTTGCCAAATTGACTAAATATGGAATTAAAAAAGACAGTGTGGAAATTTGGGGAACAGGAGCGCCTGTGCGTGAATTTTTGTGGAGCGAAGAAATGGCGGACGCCTGCATATACGTTATGGAGCATGTGGATTTTAAAGATTTGGCGCCTAAGGGAGGCGAAATCCGGAATACGCATATTAATATAGGTACGGGAAAAGAAATCTCGATTGGCAAATTGGCGCAACTAATTGCAAAAACTGTGGGTTACGGTGGAAAATTCGTTTTTAATGCAGATAAGCCTGACGGAACCATGCGAAAATTAACCGACCCTTCTCAATTGCATCGGTTGGGGTGGAAACATCAAATTGATATCGAAGAGGGAGTTGGGAGATTGTATGAGTGGTATTTGAAAAGATCAAATAATTGAATAATTGAATAATTGAATAATTGATAATAATAGTATGTCGAAAACAGCGTTAATAACCGGTATTACAGGTCAAGACGGAGCATATTTATCGGAATATCTGATAAAAAAAGGCTATACGGTGCATGGAATAAAGCGGCGGTCATCTTTGTTTAATACGAATCGTATTGATCATTTGTACCAGGATCCGCATCAAAAAAACCGCAACCTGATTTTGCACTACGGGGATATGACCGATTCAATGAATATTACCCGCATTATTGCAGAAGTTCAACCTGATGAAATTTATAATTTAGCTGCGCAAAGCCATGTAAAAGTCAGTTTTGATACGCCTGAATATACGGCAAATGTAGATGGATTGGGAACATTGCGCATTCTTGAAGGCGTCCGGCTGTTGAATTTGGTATCCAAAACCCGTATTTATCAAGCATCGACTTCGGAATTGTATGGTATGGTACAAGAAATTCCCCAAAAGGAAACAACTCCCTTTTACCCGCGAAGCCCGTATGCCGTAGCAAAAATGTATGCTTATTGGATTACCGTCAATTACAGGGAAGCCTACCAAATGTTCGCCTGCAATGGAATTTTATTCAATCATGAATCTCCGCTTCGTGGGGAAACTTTTGTAACGCGAAAAGTGACGCGCGCTATTTCCCGTATTGCTCTGGGAATACAAGATGAAGTTTTCATGGGCAACCTTTCCAGTAAACGCGATTGGGGACATGCAAAAGATTATGTCAAAGCCATGTATTTGGTCTTGCAACAAGATGCGCCGGATGATTATGTCATTGCAACCGGCGTAACTACCTCGATTAGGGATTTTATTCGGAAAGCCTTCGATCAAGTGGGAATTGTTGTGGAATTTTGTGGAAATGGAGTCAATGAGACGGGGAAAATTGTCGATATTCGTCAGGATGTATTTGTCGAAAAAGTAGGGGAAACCTATTTGGATAAGATTCAAAACCGAGTGGGAGAAATTATCGTTAGAATTGATCCGCAGTATTTTCGTCCTACGGAAGTAGATCTTCTAATCGGCGATGCAACCAAAGCTCGTACAAAACTGTCGTGGGAGCCTCGATACAATTTGGATGCATTGATTGAAGATATGATGCAAAGCGATATAAAAGAGATGAAAAAGGAAGCCTACGTAAGAAAAGGCGGCTATCGAATTTTAAATTATTTTGAATAAAATATCTAAAAATAAATTGATTATTTACCTATATACTATGCAAAAAGTGGTGATGAAGGCAAAAAAAACAGTTTTATTAATAAAATTTATTGATTTTTTGGTTGTATGATAATTTATTACTACTTTTGGGGCAATTTTTAATACAAGTGATATTGTTTTTAAATAGGAAATTATAAACATTAACATAATAATTTGATTAGTTTTTAATTATGAAAACAAAAATTTTTTTACTTAGTTTATTAGTGGGAATTTCTGTTCAAATTTTTGCACAAGAATCCCAGCATGTGTATCAGAGCAACGATCCGGGATATTTAGCCAATTTTAAACACAGCGCCGCAGGCGATAATTGGTTTATTAATATCAGCGGGGGGGCGCAGGTATATAATATTAGTAATAGCTATAGTGGAGTGAGTTTTTCTGATCGTATTGGATTCATACCGGCTTTAGCTGTTGGGAAATGGTTTAGTCCTTATTGGGGCGTCCGTTTGAAAGGTCAAGGTCTCACCACGGTAAATAGTTATGCGCAAGAAACGTCCGGTAGCTATTTCCAGCAAGGCATTGATTATCTCAATGTACATCTGGATGCTATGTGGAATTTAGCTAATTATTGGGGTGTGTATTCTCCTACCAAACTTTTTAACTTTACGCCGTATGTAGGTATGGGTTGGGCTCATCGATTCAAACTGGATGATAACGCAACAATTCCGGTATCCTATCAGGTAGCCAGCGATTATCGTCGCTTTTCAGACGCCTTCTCTTTTAATGGAGGTATACAATTCGGTTTTCGCTTGAGTAATCGTGTAAATTTGGACTTTGACTTAGGCGTAACCTTTCTTGGGGACTATTTTGACAGGATCAATCAAAAAGGAGAAAACGACAACATCTTTTCTGCAATGGGCGGTTTTACCTTTAAATTGGGTAAAACAACGTTTGACGAAGTTGAACCGATGGATTATGGTTTGATTAATGATTTGAACGGAAAAATCAATGCTTTGCGTCAAGAAAACGAATTGTTGTCGAAACGTCCGGTTTCTTGTCCCGAATGCCCTCCGGTTGCTCCTACCATCATTAAGAATGAAATCAACTATGTACCGAATGTTGTATTCTTCCGTTTGAATAGTTCGAAAATCGACGCCAATCAGCAGATAAGCGTTTATAATACGGCTAATTTCGTTAATGAAACCAAGCAAAAGATTAATGTTGTCGGTTATGCTGATAAAGGAACGGGAACAAGCAAATACAACATGGGATTGTCGGAAAAACGCGCAAAAGCTGTTGCTAAAGAACTTACAACAAAATACAACGTTCCTTCCGAGAAAATTACAATTGAATGGAAAGGTTCTGATGAGCAACCTTATCAAACGAACAATTGGAACCGCGTGGTTATCATGAGCGCTCCTCAACAGTAAGTTTGAAGGAAATATTAAAAAAAGCGTCCGATTCGGACGCTTTTTTTTTGAAAATTCCTTAATTAAAACTATATTTGCAACCCAAATTAGATAATGATCATCAAAGAAGAGTGATGTAAAAAAATATGGTAAGTAAAAGTAGATATGGATTCTTAATAAGATGGTTAGTCGTTTTGGGCGATTTATTGTTAATCAATCTCCTGTTTTTTTTAGTTTATAAGTGGTTGAAGATTTACGATACGGATTATTTTAATATAAAATGGCGATTCGTTTATTTACTGCTTAATTTCAGCTATATTTTTGCCGTTTATTTTGTTCCTGTTCGTATCTATCAACCGATTATGTTTACCGATAAAGTGGTTCAGCGTTCTTTATCGTTGGTAGCTTTGCACGCCATTATTTTTACAGCCTGTCTTTTTTTCTTAAACTTGGAAACTGATGTTTTCCCTATTTACTTTATTATTTATTACTATTTATTGTTATTTATTATTTTTACTTTCTGGAGGGTATTGGCTCGAGAATCGCTAAAGATTTACCGGCGAAAGGGACATAATTACAAGCGCGTAATCATTGTCGGCGCCGGAAAAAACGGAATGAACCTATATGCAGAAATGAAAAAAGAAATGGCGTATGGTTATTATATTTACGGATTTTTTGATGATAACGTTTTATTAAGAAACACATTGCCAAATTATTTAGGAATGACCCACGAAGTGGAAAATTTTGTTCTTAAAAACAATATTGACGAAATTTATTGTACGCTGCCAAACTCTCAAGATGAAAAAATTGTACGGATGTTGGATTTTTCCGAAAAGCACATGATTCGATTTTATATTGTACCTGAATTTTCACGATATGTAAAGAAACAATTGGATTTAGGCAGTATTGAATCCATGCCGATTATGGCCGTACGTTCAGAGCCTCTTCAATCCATTCATAATCAAATAATAAAAAGAATATTTGACTTCTTGTTTTCATTTTTCTTTTTAATTACTCTGTTCCCGATATTTTATGTGATTTTTGGAATATTAATCAAATTATCTTCTTCCGGTCCAATTATTTTTAAACAAACGCGAACCGGAATTTACGGTAAAAGTTTTGATTGTTACAAATTTCGTTCAATGGTGATGAGTGATGACGCCGATGAAAAGCAGGCGGAAAAAGGAGACCCTCGAACAACTAAAATCGGGCAATTTTTACGGCGTTCCAATTTAGACGAAATTCCCCAGTTTTATAATGTGTTAAGAGGAGACATGAGCGTGGTTGGTCCGCGTCCGCACATGCTGAAACACACCGAATTGTATTCTTCCTTTATTGATAAATACATGGTACGGCATTTAATTAAACCCGGAATCACAGGATGGGCTCAAGTGAACGGTTACAGGGGTGAAACAAAAACAACCGACCAAATGGAAGGCAGAGTGAGATACGATGTTTGGTATCTCGAAAATTGGACTTTTATCCTGGACTTGAAAATCGTAATAATAACGATTCTAAATATGTTCAAAGGAGAGAAAAATGCCTATTGATGTTTAAAATCCTTTCGCTTGAACAAAAAGAGCAATGGAACATGATTATCCGTTCCATGAACCGGTATGATTTTTATCATTTAGCCGAATATCATCAATTGGAACATTCGGGACAAGCGTTGTTGCTTTACTTTTCCTCTAAAGAAACTTCACTGTCGCTTCCGGTTATTTTACGTCCCATCGCCGGAACAAAATACAATGATCTCACTTCGGTTTATGGATATGCAGGTCCTTTGTCTGATCGGGAGAATCCGGATGAACAAGCCGTAAAGGATTTTCATAAAGAACTTCTGCATTTTTTTGATCTTCATGCGATTGTTTCGGTATTCGCTCGTTTGCATCCCCTTTTCAACGACCAGGAATTTCTTTTATCCGGTTTGGGAAAAATTGTTAATACCAACCCGACGGTCGGAATTGATTGCAGTTTATCTGAACTGGAACAAAAAGAACAATACGCCCATTCCTTAAAAAATCATATCAATTGGCTGAAACGAAAAAATGTAGTTGTGAAGAAAGAACAAACGAAGGACGCCATTGACCTTTTTATTGAAATATACAGGGAAAATATGAAACGGGTAAATGCTTCGAAAATGTATTTTTTCTCGGATGATTATTTTTACCGCTTCATGAAAGAATTGCCTGCTTCTTTGTATTTGGCTTATTATGAAGGGAAAGCCATCGGTGGTTCGTTGTCTGTCAGTTGCAGCGGAATCGTTCAGCTGCATTTAAGCGCTACTCGAAATGATTATCTTCAGTGGAGTCCGTTAAAATTGATTTGGGATTGTATTCGGAAAGACGCTATCGAGAAGAATGAAAAATGGATGCATTTGGGAGGCGGGGTAGGAGGTGTTGACGATACGTTGTTCCAATTTAAAGCGCAATTTTCAAATCTGCGTTTTTTATTCAAAACTTGGCGGTACATCTATAATGAGGAAGTGTATGCCCGATTGGTATTTGAAAAATATGCCAACGATATTCCTGATTCATCCTTTTTCCCGCTTTACCGGCTCGATTGAAAAAATTAAAATAATATTGCTGTTTTAGTCCAAAAAATCGTTATCTTTGCAAAAATATGGGAAGAATTGTTGCTCTTGATTATGGTAAGAAACGAACAGGTATCGCTGTTTCCGATCCGCTAAAACTGATAGCGAATGGATTAACTGCTTTACCAAGTAAAGAAATTCTTGTTTTTTTAAAACAGTATACTAAGGAGAATCAAGTGGAATTATTTATCTTGGGCGATCCCCGTCAAATGAATTATCAACCGTCCGAAAACAGGGAACGGGTATTACGGTTCAGAGGAGACTTGCAGCGATCATTTCCGAATATCACGATTCAAATGGTTGATGAACGTTTTACATCGTCTATGGCGCATCAGGCGATGATTCAGGGCGGACTGAAGAAGAAAGATCGTCAAAACAAAGCGTTGGTCGATAAATTGAGTGCAACGATTTTATTACAATCTTTTTTAGAAACGAATAAAGCATGACTTTACCGATCTATTTATACGGGCAACCGATCCTTAGGAAAGTTACAAAAGACATTTCTTCCGACTATCCAAATTTGAAAGCGTTGGTAGATAATATGTTTGATACAATGTACAAAGCCGAGGGAGTAGGATTGGCCGCTCCGCAAATAGGGCTGCAAGATAGAATTTTAGTCGTTGATCTTAGTCCTTATGCAAAAGATGACGCCTCTTTATTGAATTTTAAGAAAGCGTTTATCAATGCGCATATCATTGAACGGGAAGGGGAAGAAATCAGTTCTGAAGAAGGTTGCCTCTCCATTCCGAATATTCACGAAAATGTATTGAGAAAAAACAGCATACGAATTCAATACATGGATGAAAATTTTCAACCGTACGATGATGTTTACGAAGGACTTAAAGCCCGTGTTATCCAGCACGAATACGATCATTTGGAAGGAGTTATGTTTGTGGATCATGTATCTGGAATTCGAAAACAAATGATTCGTTCCAAACTAAATAAAATCATAAAAGGCGACGTCAACTGTTCATACAAAGTGAAAGCGGCGTCAAGGAAATAAAAGATTGGGCGTCATTGCGGACAGTAGCGAAGCGAAGACGCTCAATTCCCTGAAAGATTGAATGAATGAACTAAAAAAAATATTGTGCGCGCTGTTGCTGATTTGTAGCGGATCGATTCCGATACAGGCGCAGATAAATACCGACAGGGTACTTACGATCGGTAGAAATGCGTTGTATTTTGAAGACTATATGCTTTCCATACAATATTTCAATCAAGTCATTCGATCCAAACCTTATTTGGCGGAACCATATCTTTATCGCGCTATGGCAAAATTAAATCTGGATGATTATCAAGGAGCGGAAGCCGATTTATCACGTTGCATCGAGATCAATCCCTTTTTAGTCTATTCCTATTTATATCGTGGAATTGCACGGCAGTACCAGAACAATTTCAAAGGAGCCATTGAGGATTATGACAGAGGTTTGGAGTTTCGTCCGGAGGATAAACAAATACTCATCAATAAAGGAATTGCTTATGTGCAAAGTAAAGAGTACGATTCGGCTATCGCCACTTTGGATTTGCTGATAAAATATCAACCGAAATATGCACAAGCTTATATTATACGGGGTTCTGTTTATGCTGAAAAAGGAGATACCATCCAAGCCTTCGACAATTATAGCAAATCATTGGAAATAGACAAATATTTTGCACCGGCTTACGCTCAGCGCGGGATGCTCTATTATCAACAGGAAAAATACAAAGAAGCCTTGTCCGACTACAATGAGGCTATCCGGTTAGAACCAAAGCAACTCGGTTATTACATCAATCGAGGATTGATCCGGTTTAATTTAAACGATTTGCGTGGATCAATGGCCGATTATGATGCTGTAATCATTTTGGATTCTCAAAATACAATCGGCCGGTTTAATCGCGGACTTCTATTGTCGCAAGTAGGTAATAACTCAAAAGCGCTTGAAGATTTCAACGTGGTTATCGCCAATGAACCCGATAATTTTATGGCTATTTATAATCGAGCGATTTTAAATAATGACCTGCATAAATACCGGGATGCCGTAGCGGATCTCAACCAAGTGTTAACCGAATACCCTTATTTTGTTCCCGGCTACTATTTCCGGTCGGAAGTGAAACGGGCGATGAACGATACAAAGGAAGCCGATAAAGATTATTGGTATGCTTACGATTTGGAACAGAAACTGAAACAGGAAAAAGCAAAAGGTAAAATCATAACGGGAAAAGAAATTTTTGATCCTTCTTCAACAGCAAAGAATGAGACTGATACGATCACAAAAAATACCAGGGAACGTTCCGATAAAAACATTGAAAAGTTTAACCGGTTAGTAATGTACGATAAAGATGAAGAAGTTACTTCTTCCTATAAAAATGAAATTAGAGGACGGGTACAAGACCGGCAGGTTAAAGTGGATCTGGAACCGCAATTTGTCATTACTTATTATGAAAAACCGGAAGATATTGATAAAACAATTACCCGTTACGATAGAACGATTTCGGATTATAATGCCCGAATGTATCTTAAGTTGCAGTTGAAAATCATCAATAGAGAAGCTGCATTGTCCGATCAACAGGCTGATTACCATTTCCATTCCATTGATGAATATTCGTTAGCCATTGATAAAAATCCGAACGACGCCGACGCCTATTTCGGCAGAGCATTGGATTTTATGGTTTTGCAAGACTTAACGGAAGCGTTGAATGATTATTCAAAAGTTATTGAACTGCGTCCTGATTTTATTCCGGCATACTTTAACAGGGCTATTGTTCGCGCCAAGCTGATGCAACTTGAAAATTACGATGAAAGCGCTTCCGGAGACGATGCGAAAAATCTAAGCTTGAATATACAAACAAGAGTAAACAAATACATTCAACCGGCAACCAATCAGTATTCCTCTCAATCTCAAGAGTTAACAGCAAGTCCGCTCAACAGTAAAGAAAGTCAGCAAGCTTTTGAATATGATCAAATCATTCAAGATTATGATCAAATTATTCAATTGAATCCCGATTTTGTGTTTGCCTACTATAACCGCGCAAATATCCGGTGTTCTCAAAAAAACTACCGTCAAGCGCTGGATGATTATAACGAAGCCATCAACCATAACCCCGAATTTGCAGAAGCCTATTACAACCGTGGACTTACTCGCTTGTATTTAGGCGATACCTCAAGAGGAATCGCCGATTTGAGCAAAGCCGGCGAATTAGGCATTGTGGAAGCATATAGTATTATTAAAAAAATGACTGCGGAATAATTGCAGAATCATTGCGCACAGCGCCTCTTTTCATCTCAATAAATATTTACACGAAAAGACACCAATTAGGTCCCAGTGACTAATATAACTAAAACGGACGACTGAGCCGTTTCGTTTTTATTTTATGACACAGGATAAAAAAATCACTATCCACATCTCCTTTTTTAAAAGAACCTTCAGATCAAAAATAGGTATAATATCGTTAGGATAATTAATTCAAAATCATTTATTTTGTGCAAAAAATATAATTCAAAATCTGATAGTGTTAAAGTAATATTAAAATATAAATTTAAACGTAATAAAATAAACCTTATGAAAAAAGCTGTACTGATATTCTCCTTAGTATCCACAATTCTTTCTGCAAGTTCTGTTTTTTGTCAGGTAGGTATTGGGACAATGAATCCCGACAAGTCAGCCGCATTAGACGTAGTATCGGATAATCTTGGCATGTTGGTTCCGCGCATGAGTCAAGCAGACAGGGATAATATTATATCCCCTGCCGATGGTTTACTCATCTACAACAACGATGAAGACTGCTTCAACTATTATTCTGTATCCGAGGGAGAATGGCAATCCGTCTGCGGAAAAATGGGTAAAGCTACAATAGATAATGTCTATTGCGATGAAATTAAGGTTTTCGGCAACTATATTCAAGGAGTGGCAACTTCTGCCAATGAACGGATTGTTATTCCTGTGGAAGTTACAAAAACCGGTTCCTATGATGCAATCATCGTTGCCATGTTTGATGCAAACACAAGTAACGGCTACACTTTTACGGCAAGCGGAATTTTCCTTTACACAGGAAAACAGACCATAACGCTTACGGCACAGGGGACGCCAACGAATGAACACTTCAATCCAACCCCGCCGCCAGTTGCCGGAGACATTCTCAAAATTACGATCAATGGTACGGATTTTAGTACGTGCAGCGATTTTGTAATTCCGGTCGTTCCCGCAACGGCAGATTACGATGTCAGTTGTGGCAGTGCGAAAGTATTCGGAACTTATACCATGTTACCCGATCAAACCAATTCCGACGATGCCACCCATTACATTGAAGTAAACGTAAACGTTAAAGACTTAGGAATAGGGAATATTGCATCCGGCTGGTCTGCCGAAACCAGCAAAGTGAGCGGCGTGCAGTTCAAAGGAAGCGGCAAGTTCAACCTTACAGGGAGCCAGACCGCTCGGCTCTATGCGGTGGCGGGAACAAAACCCACTACGTTGGAAGCGATAACACTGACCATGACTTTTCAAACCAAAAACGGCGAAGTTGGCTGCCAGGTAAGCCTGCGTGCCGCCTACACGCCCAAAAAGATTGCCGCATTCGGCGACCAGAACGCTTATGGTTATTCTTTATATACCGGCGCTTCTCGAAAATTTATTGGTAGCCCATACAATTTCGGCAGTCTGGAAAACAGTACCGTAAAAATGGTTACTAATTTTACGCCGACGGCGGGTTATGAAAAAGCGGGAGCATTTGCTTACAGAAACTTCGGTACCGATGTGAATAATACAAGCTATTGGAATACAATTATTAATGATAAAGTCGATATAGTGGTCATTGCTTATCCTGCTGCTGCAGTTTCGGCTACGGGGGCGACAAGCATGATGAAATATTTGAATGCAGGCGGCATAGTGATACACTTTTCAGAAGCTAATCCCGCAACAATTATTAATGCCGTTTTCGGATTGCCCTCAGGCGCTGTTAGCGAAGCCACAGGAGGCGCTGCGCGTACAGCGCTTGCAAACTATACGGATCCGATTCTAAACGGTCCTTTCCAGCCTGAAGGCTTGAAAACGCTTGGCGGGTTGGATATTTGCGGCGATTCGGAAACATATCTGCACTACGTGACAGGCTTACCCTCTACAGGAATTTTGGTTTACGGCTATAACACGAGCACACCAACAACTACCGGTTCCAGAGTATCTGCATTTAGAGCAACGGGACAGAGATATTTTTATTTTGGCGATGGCGGTTATCTTTGCAACGACGACAATGGCGTTTGGTTGAATACTAATACAGAACCGTTTGCCACTACAAACGACACCTTGAAAGATGGACAATATCGTCCTGTCAAGCGTCCTGTGACTATAGGTAATTTTCCAAACGGAGCTTATAACTCGTTCTTTTTCGGGAACCTGCTGGCTTGGGCTATCGACGAGGCGCAATTTCACGGAATTAATTCAGGGCAATAATTGTGGATGATGAATAGGTTGCAGTCCCCAGTTGGGGTGGATGAATCAGGTAATAATTATAGAAACATTTACTTCGCCTTCCGTGAATGTTGAATTGATTCTTGTACCCCAAGTTATATTTACAGATTCTTTAATATTTTTCATAAAATCTATAATATCGTTCAGTTCTTTCACCAGTAGCGGTTGAGATAAGCCATAAGAAATATACATTAATATTTTTTTTGATTCTGCTAAACTAATTTCTGACAGGAACGGCGATTTTTTAACATTTTCAAACGCTTTTTTCATTCGATTTTCTCCTGTTCCTGTCCCTGAAGCGGCTGCAGCTAATTTTGAACCGTTTAAAATTTTTCGAAAATCTGCATAATCAAGGCTAACAATACCATCATCCCGCAATAGCGAGAGAAAAATATCAATTGGAATGGAAAACATCTTGTCTGAAATTTCAAATGCTTCTGATAATTGCAAAGATAAATTAAAATTTCTTATAGCATCATTCGAAAAAATAAATATGTTATCTACATTTTGCTTTAACTGTTCGATGCCTGATGCTGCTTGTCTTTGCCTCAAATAACTTTCGAAAGCGAAAGGGATCGAACATATTGCAATTGTGTATAGCCCTACGCTTTTACAAATCTGAGCGACGACAGGCGCTGCTCCTGTCCCGACTCCGCCACCCATTCCCGCTATAATAAAAGCAACGTCGCATTCTGGATTTAATTCAGCTTTGATAGAATCAGCGCTGTATATTGCCGATAGTCTTCCCCATTCAGGGTTACAATACGCTTCCCAATTGCGAGTTTCTTCTTTGCCAATTAAAAGTTTATTCTGCAATGGGATTTTCGACACAAATAATCTTGGCATGTCGGCGTATAATTCCAAAAATTCAAAATCATCTTTGTGATTTTCGTATATGTAATTCATAGCGTTTCCACTTCCGTTTCCAACGCTTATTATTAACGCAGTTGGGGATGCCTTTATATCCGATTCTGTAAACTTCATTTTATTTATTTTAAACGTTACCGACCGACAAAAATAATAAAAAACAATAAATATAACAACAATGGACAAAGGGCTGCGTCAAAAGCCTGCCATCCCGCGTCAAGCGCGAGATTCTCTGGAAATCGGCAAAGTCTTCTTTTATACATGTGCATGCAAAATTCCGGCGATTTACAAATTTTATTTTAAACGAAAGAATAATCCTCGAAGCAATTGTTTTTTTTCGATAATTGATTACCTTTGCATCCAATGAAATACCAATTTAATAACACCATGAGCATTTTTCAAAAAAAACCCTTAGAGGCGCTTATATACGAATCAAAAGAAGAAGGCGAACGTACTTTAAAGAAAACCTTGGGTCCCTACCGGCTGATAGCATTGGGACTTGGAGCCATCATCGGCGCCGGACTGTTTTCCATA
>Ga0123354_10008099_pt1 | contig 15949 bp, 9 predicted proteins | sample TergutLab28metaG_2_FD_97872 | JGI IMG/M metagenome (GOLD analysis project Ga0123354, IMG submission 97872) | Labiotermes labralis P4 segment gut microbial communities from Petit-Saut dam, French Guiana - Lab288 P4 | ecosystem: Host-associated > Arthropoda: Insects > Digestive system > Gut ...
CACATCCAACCACGCCACTCGGCACACTCACTCACAAGACACCACCGCAACACACCCTAGCGGGAAACTCGTGAACTACAAGCGACTTGTGTGTTATGAGCATTGTCCTGGGACTTTTGGATACACCTTCGTATGGTCGAATCTTGTCCTATGTGTCATAGTGTTATGTGAGATGAGAGGGTATTTTTAAATGGTGACTTTTATCTGCTGTGTTCAGTTGGTTAATAATATTTGTGTTTGTGAAACAGCTAAGTGACTTTTTGAGGACAACTGTAGAAGAAATCCTTAGGGATCTCTCCAACATTGGCAGTCCTGCAGCAACCATTAAAAGTTTACAGATAGAACTGGAGAAGCTACAGTGGCGTCACAACCAGGAGATGGCAGAGATGAAGCACAATACAGGTATGTAGCTGTAGTATCTGTTAGTGGTTTGTTAATGAAATCTGTATCCAGAACAAATGTTGGTGTTAAAGTTTATCCCTTCAAAATTTTCCTTAGTTTGCAGAGAAGATCCTGTGCTCCCCAGAGTGGGGGATTTCACTATACTTGCACATTGCTTTAACAGGTTTGGCTAAGGTACAGACTGGCAAGAGTGTGAAGCAGATTTCGTAATATATTTGGATGTTGTCTTTTAGGTATACAGTAGGAAGCTTAACAGATGGAAAAGTTACATATGTGTAACTTAGATTTAAATTCAGATTTGCATATTTGTTTGGTAGGAAGATCTCAATCTGAGGATCAACCATCCTGACAAGAGTTTGTGGTTTTTCTCAGACTGTCCAGGCAGAAACTGGGTTGGTGCCTCAAATTAGGCCTAAGATGCTTCCCTCCACATTGTTTCATTGTTTTTAATTTATGATTCGGTAATCATCCTATTATTTGACATCACAGAGCTGTGTATTCTGGCAAGTCATTTGTGAATGTATGGCTGGGCTATGAGGGCATGGTATTTTCTTACCACCTACACAGTTGTAAAATTGCCTATATAGGCAAGCTCTACTTTCTGCCAATTGCAGTTTGGTTTTTGAACCTCAGCAGTGTTACCATTTTTTGCTATGCGATCTCCCATGGGTTCACATCTGACCATCCTATCATTTAAGAGATTCTGCAGCAAGTGTTCATCTCCCTCAGAAAGAGAAAATTGTCATCTGGTGTTGGGTGCATGATTATACTGGTCTGCCTGGCAATGAGGCCATTGATGCTGCTGCAAATGAAGCTGCTTTATGTGAATATTTGATTACAGATAGTGCCTTAGGCAGTTAAACTTCCTTTCTTCGGCATACTTTTTTTGTCCATGTTGCAAGACGAGGACTAGTCAAATTGCAAGTTGTGATTCTGTGCAGGTTTTGCAGCCCTTCATTTCCATCAGGAGGAAAGAAGGCATGCTCACATGCCTCCAGATTCATCACACTTGACTAACCCATGGGCGTTTATTGCATGGTGAGCTGTTAGCCGTTCGTGCAGACTGTAATGTATCTTGTAGCATGTTCTATATCCTGATAGAAAGCCCTTGTTTTCCAAGGCACATAATGTTTTGTTTTCTGGCATGTTGGTAATGTATCCTTGGAGAGGACTGATGTATATCCAATTTCTAGCATTCATGTAGTGTGTGTGTGTGTGCGCGTGTTTGTGGCCTGTGTGTATGCAGTCTGTTTAATGGGATGGTTCCGTGTTATTTCATCGTAAAGCATTTAAAATTCATATGTAATCTGATGACTCATAGCAATAGATGGCTGATCTTTTGATGCCTTGAGTTTTCAATAGCAAGCCTGTACATAGTCTAGAATGTTGTGATGTTTTTCTAATACACCATCCATGTTTGATGTGCTTGGTTTGCTCCTTAACCTAACTGTAAGGCTACTTTACAGTTTGACATGTGTATCTATACAGTTGTGTCAAGGTGATGGTACACATTTGAAAATGGAATTTTGCACAGACACAAGTAGCCAGTTATGTTGATATGTCTTTAAACCCACCCACCAAACCATACTCACTCACTGTCTCTCTCTCTCTCTTTTGTGTGTGCGCGCGCACACGCACGCATGCACACACACTCATTTCATAGTTATTTATTTCTTTATTTACCCTACCTTAGCTCATATGGCATTATGTGATTAATGAGTAATGGATTGGAAGGGGTGGATAGGAAGCACTTTTAGCCTAGTATATGGTACCATCACAGCGTTTGCCTGGAGAGCCTGAGAAGAACCTAAAAATGTGGGGCTAGTTGCTTCCTTCTGCAAGATTTAAACTTGGTAGCTTTTTAATATAAGTCAAAAACAATACCATTTGAGCTAGCTTGCTCAGTCAAATGTCCACTTCATTTTGCAGACCTGATAGTGATGGAAATGCGAGCTAGTATGGAAAGTGAGAGACAGCGCGCAATTGCAGAGACTATACGGCAGTGTGAACTGGAAAAACAGAGAGCTGTGGAAGAAACAAAAAAGAAACAATGGTGCACTAACTGTGGCAAAGAGGCTTTATTCTATTGCTGCTGGAACACTTCCTACTGTGATTACCCATGCCAGGTAATGTGAGATTCTGTATGTCAGTGTTACAGCACAAGTAAAGTGAAAAATAAGTACTTAATACAGTGCCACAAATTTTGTAGACACCTGTGCTGTTATTTTGTGTTGCACATCCACCTTGATGTTTCCTGCAGATACGGAATTGCTGTTACAAAATAAATATTGTTTGACAGATGTCACGCTGTGCAGGGTGAGATAATTTTTCATTGTGTTTAACGTAATATTCGCCATATCAAAAGTTACAGAATGTGGTCTCCTGGGTTATGATGCAATGTAGTCTGGGCATGTGCCTTCATCATGAAGCCAGTGGGGTTAGATGTGGCCAGGTTATGTAAGAAGGGTGACTTCTTTAACTGCAGCTGGAGGGCAGGAAAGAGAATCCTGTCTGGGTTTTAGGAATGGTGAATGTGTAAGTACAAGAAGATGGTTCTTTTCAGGGCCATTGCTTAGAGGAAAAGTGGGAAATGAGTCATTATTAGGGGTCAGAGCCAAGGAACATGATGTCAAGTGAGGAAACATTTGTCAAATTGTAGGGGAGTAGCCTTCTTCCATTCCTTCATGATGTGTATCCAGCTTTCTGGACCTGCTTGAAAAGAAACTGTTTTCCCTCTTCATATTAGGTGGAGCTGCCCAAACTATCTTTCCCACATGACCCAGCTCATTCCACTGAGACTGCCTGAGACATTATATCTACCTACATGACTGCATGTTACAACATACAAGAGCACAATCTGAAACTGGAAAACCTCAAATGCTATGTTGAAAAATGTTGTTATACTGGTACATAGTAAATCTGAATGAGTTTATTTTATGTCATACACATCTCTTTTTTGTGTAATGAGTTGTTTGTGAGAAAATTTACAGTTTTAATTTCAGCTCCTGTGAAAGTAGAAATTCCAGTGAACTGGTGAAAAGACAAATGGAATTCTAACTTTTTGATGACTATTGAGAATTGATTTAAGATATATCAGTACAGGGTATAGTAATTGATGGTTGGACTTTTGGAAAGTAATGCCTCCGCCCAAGTATCTCATGCAAACAGTGTGATCCTGACATGGTATTTGTTCCAACTTGTTCCTTGAGCTTCAGTTTGCTGTGAGGTACATCTTGGTAAACATAGTGGTTTGCATTCTATTCAGTTCAAAATTGATAACTCATTTTTAAGCTTTAGGTTTCTGTGACCGTGCATTGTGAGCAAATTGTAAAGTGAGAGAGAAAAAACCAACAAGATGCAACAGTTAGGTATTTATTATCAACACTTTCTCAACATGTTTCGGGCATCATTATGCCCATCTTCAGGAGAACAAGACGTATGTTACTGCGCGTGGTGTGCTGCGTTGGTTCTGCTGGATGTGGTTGGTAGCGGTTGTGGGGCGCTGCCTTGTAGGGTGCGAGCACTGAAGGTTACTTCAGTCGAACAGTAACCTTCACAGTGCTCGCACCCTACAAGGCAGCGCCCCACAACCGCTACCAACCACATCCAGCAGAACCAGCGCAGCACACCACGCGCAGTAACATACGTCTTGTTCTCCTGAAGATGGGCATAATGATGCCCGAAACATGTTGAGAAAGTGTTGATAATAAATATCTAACTGTTGCATCTTGTTGGTTTTTTTCTCTCTCACTTTACAATGATAACTCATTCTTAACCATATTGAAGCTCATCAAACAGTGAGCTGTTATTGAGTTTTTGATGCACAAAAATGAAACTCCCATTGAAATTCACCAGCGGTTATTTTCTTTCTGTGGTGAAGATACTTTGGACGCTTTGTTGGGTGGGAAATTTGAAGGATAGTGGCAGAAATTTGGACCTGAACAACTATCCAGTTTCTGGAAGGCCAGGCGGTACAACTTGTGATTTGAACAGACAAGAAGTCTATGTCCTTATGCCAAGAAAATCGATGAAAATCAACTCCAAGACTTATGCAAGACCCTAAGAAGGCTGAAAGAACAAGTCAGTTGCATTTATTAAAAAAAAAAGTTGGTGCTTTTTCTGCATGATAATGCCAAACCCCACACTGTTGCTGCCTCTTCAGCAGCGATAGAGAGCATCGAATTTCAAGTTGTTCCACACCCTCCCTACAGCCCGTATATGGCACCATGTGACTTCTGGTTGTTTGCAGCTCTCAAGAAACATCTCAAAGGAATTTATCTCATATTTGATGAAGAAGTTCAAGCTGCTACAGGAGAATGGTTGGGAGAACAGCCTGAAGAATTTTGCACAGACAGGTTTGAAAACTTGTTCAGCACTGGCAGCATTGTATCAAACTAGAGGGACACCACATGGAAGAATGAGGCATAGAAAAGAGTACACATTCTGAGCTATATTGTTTGTTACGTTACTCTTCAATAGCTTTTCTGGATGTAGAGATACAAATATGGAGGCATTACTTTCTGAACACCTTGCGTATTTAGACTGAATATTTACATGACTTGATATTCATATCAAGAATCTAATTACTTTACAATAATCAGACCTTTAAATACTGAGTTTAGATAATGAGAAAACATGAAAGCAAGCACAACTTTTTGATGTGTAAGTTCATTCTGTCTGCTGAACTGCATATGATGCAAGTTTTCAATTAGTGTTTATCAGGTTTGTGGAAGAAGTGAATAATTGGGTGCAATAAAATTCTGTGAGGTCAGCAAATGAAGGAGAATGTAATGGACAGGACATGTGGCATGTTGAGAAACTCATTTTGATGTGAAAATTTAAGGGAAGAGGCCACTTGGGAGACCTGGGTGTAGATGGAAAGATAATATTTAAGTGGGTGTTAGGGAATAAGTTGTGAAAATGTGGTCTGAGTTCATGGTTTTTGATGGTGTATCCTTGTGAACATGGTATTGAACCCTGTGGTTTCTTAAAACGTGGGGAATTTTGTAACTGGCTCAGCAGTTAGTAGCTTCTCATGAAGCACTCCTGCGTCTGGTTAGTAATGTCTGAGGTCATATGGGTAGATAAATATGGCATATATTCACTGCAAAAACAGTGTATGAACAGATCAACCAGTCTGTGTTGCACGAAGCTAGGCTGCTACTGGCTGAGCCACTGTATCAGGAATTAGTTTCTCATGACACTTGCTTTTCAGCAACGACATTGGCCACATCATATGTCAACATGTGCTCAGAACTCCCAACAAGGGAGTGATGGGAGTGCCCGTGAAGGAGATATGGTACAACGGAGCAGCCCACAGACTTCAGGTGGTAGCGGTAACCATAACAAACCCAATCCATCTCAACAGCAGCAGGTAAAACCAGTTTCCTGAGGCTTTAAACTGCCCATTACTGTAGGATAAGAAAATGTTGTGTGACTTCTTAATCTTCTTTACCATGGTGTGTTGTGCATACAGTAACAGGCTGTAAAATAGGGATGGTCAACATGGATGTGTAGAGAAGAATAGCACATACAATTCTTAAGAGGTCTCTAGAATTTTTTTCTGGGTATGGGCAACTGCTTCTTCAAGTATCAACTTTTGTGTGCTCATTGCTGCTCATCCAACCTTTTCCATGAAGAACTCAACATGTTATTTTTTATTTTCCACATATTAAATTCCTTTTGAACTATGTGAAGACAAGTGATTTGAAGAAATACTTGACCACACACAGCTGTGGTGTATGGGTTGTTACACTGTATCTTGTATATGGATTCCACTATTTTAGAGGAACATTCTGCCTCTTTCATTAGGTTCAAACTAAATAGGGCCAGGAAACCATAGGTTATGTAAGCCAGTTGCAAGAAAGGGGGATTGGTGATTGAAGTAAGTAAAAGCATACAGGTTGTGCTTGATCATGATCTAGAATATCTGTGAAGGTCATTTTTAAAAATATAATGTTTCGTTATATATTATTTACATCGCACCGTACAAGCATAAGGAAGGAATAGCTTCGAAAAGTTTTTATTTCATGATAATTGTGCTTCCTGAAAAGCATTTTAGTAAAACGGTATGGACTTCATTATATATTTGTTAAGAAATGAAACCAGTCCTTGGAAAGGAACTAGTTGTAGTAAGTATGATTGTTGCCATTATTATCAAGTTATATGATGACTAAATGAAGTACATCTCACATTTTCTTCATTGTGGGACTGAGATTCCCTTCTTTGTTATATTATTTGAATTGCATTTTGTTTCGATATTATTCTTATATTATGCTGTATATTGAAGCAAAAATCTTATATGTTGCACTGTCAGCATATGTGGAGTGAATGTTTTCACTTGAGTGGCTAGTAGTGCTTTTATATTCAGAGTTTCCTGGGCTCTTCCTAGAGGCTTATCCTGATATGTTTGTCATTTTTTTTTCTCACATCCTCCAAGCATGTACCAGGATAATACCTTAGATTAGGACATGGCTATTTCCCCGTCCTATCCAGTTTATTATTAACTGATCATTTTTATAATTTGGTTTATTGAGAACTGAGCTTTCATGAAAGACCGCAACTTTGACACCATTGCTGTTTCCACATACTTCTGCTTGCACTCATCAGACGTGCTTCAAGTGAAATGAAGAATGTTTCACGATAAAGTACATGGTCATTGCAAATTAACACTTCATACTTCTTATCTTAATCATAGAGTTCTCTCGCATATGTTGTTGAACTACAATTAAAAAGCATCCCAGTTCCTGTGTACATGGAAGCACTGAAGTTTGGTACTGAGAGGATTAAATGGGTTATGGACTGTGTATAATTCATGGAGCAGGAAGTGTGTGCAGCAACCTCGTGTGAAAGAGCGTGTTATGGCATTGAACAGCCCATGGGTTGGCAATTTTTGTGTACCTCCTGCAAGGCCTTGGCCACTTGCAGATTTGACTTCCTGCAGTTTTGTGTATGTGGTTTGCATTGGACAGTCTGATGTAAATTGCCATATAGCTGTGGATGATGCAGAGTACTAGGTGACCATTCCAACATGTTTATTACAGTCTCTCTGCACACTTCAGCTATGGCAGTATACTGAGAGAGATGTGTTATCGCAATTTGTTAGTGTATGTACCTCAACCAGTTCATTGTCTGCTCAAATCATGTGCACTTACTGAAATTATAAATTAATGACAGAGTAAACATTAAATCAAATTGAACCAGTGACTCTTCAGCCCAAGGACAGTTAACTACACACAAGCTGTAATTCCTACAAAAATCTGTGTTATGCCCAGTACAATAATTACTTTTAGCTACTTCACAGCCCCAACATTTGTGAAACTTATTCCAATTCTTAGGTAACTGGCTTGTCATCCATTAGTTCATGTCCACATTCAATAAATACCTTAAATTTGTTATTTTAAAATAACATATATATTTGAACAGAACAGTTGCCCATGCTGCAGTATCCCAGGTCCCTTGTGTTTCGCAGGAAATTCTATAACAATATGGACACAATATTTAGAGTCTGGAAGAGGCCATATTTGTTGTCTTCATTTCTTAAGGAAGTTGAAAGAACTGTATATTCTTTAACACAGGGTAAACAACTTTTCCAAATATTGTAAGGACCACCTCAAAATTCTAGATGAAGTTTTATGCTGAGGACCCAGGAATATTAGGAACCACCATACAAAATTTAGTTACTCACATGACTTGGCACCCATAATTAGTACACCCCTGCTTTAAAGAACCAGAACTATGAAGATCTGAAACACCATAATGTGTTACAGGAGTGAACAATAATTTTAACATCAAATACTTACGATGGCAGTGCTTGTGGAAAGAAATTGCAGCAGTGTAGATGTACGTAAGTCTACAAAAGACTTGTGGGGTTCCAGTGTGAGGACAAACCAAAATTAACTGTTATAACTGGTACTGAAGTCAACCTGATTTTAACAACATAAAGTTTTATATAGAATAAACTATGCAAGGAAGTCTGAAGTTTTTTCAGTAATGGCCCATATGAGCAGAAACTCGTGTGGGCTGCATGAAGTTATTGATAGTACTGGTGAAGTGTTATTTGATAGCTATTCAGAAATATGGATATTTGTGTGACAGTACAAGAGAGGTGCGCATGTGGTTAGACCCTACTGGCCCACTTTGTGTGTGTTAGCTATGAGGTAAAAAAAATTGATATGTATCAGGCAGACCACACCCAGGGTCATGTGGGCCATAGTTGGCCTGTGGACTGCTTGTTCTTCAGAACTGTCCCGTTATAACTTGGTGAAAACACAAATATTAGGTAAGTGCTTGTAATACAAGGACAGATTGAGATTGAATTGGGTGATAATAAGGCTTATTCAGCAAAAACATGTTGCTATAAAGGTACAAGTTACAACATTTATGTTATTGGTGAGAAATGAAATTGGATTTATATAGATGGCTATTGTAATTCATATATCTGTCATAACTGCAACAGTGTGCTAAGATGGGGCTTCTACCCAACTGAAACACAAGCTCTTGTTCATAGATTAGAAAGTAGAAATTGATGGCCAATATTCAGGTTTTAGTTTTACATACATTGAAGTTTTCGTGAGGATAAATTGGAGGTATTATTACAAATATCTAAATATTAAAGGTAAACAAGTTAGAAAATTTATGCAAAGTGTTAAGTACCATGATTCATTCTCTTCTTTACATGGTCTAGAAACATACTACAGTTTATACGCAGTTCCTATTATGGACACTTGTAGCACTCTTGGTAGGATATATGGTAGGTACAAACTATCTGAAGCTCCAGTTTATCTTTTTGGGTGCCTGGAGCTGAAATGATTTCCTCTTCTGACTTGCATGTTGGTTCAAAGCATGACAAGTAGTGTGCATGCACAGGGCAGGGATGTTAATCTTCATGTATATAGAAACGCAGATAAGACATCATGTACGTTGGCTATTAAAATGTTCCACTTAAGTATATCTTGAATGGCATGTTAATTTTTGTAGAACTCCCCAGTGTCACATTTTTTGAAGATGCGTTCAGCATTTCTCAAGTTGTTACATGTGTACAGCTGGGCAAGGCAATTGTAATAGGTGCTGTGCAGCAGTGCGAGCGTGCCTGAAAATAAGGATTAGTGGTAAGGGATGCACTGGACTGGAATCATCAAAGGATAAGAAGTTAAGAGGAAGATGAAGAAGAACTTGGAAGGGAACAGTCAGGGAACAAGCTCTGAAAGAAAGCAAAACACAGAGTGGCGTTAAATGGAAATTCACAAAGAGTAGGATCCATTGAAAGCACTTTGGATGTCCTGTGCTTTTCCGAGGAGTAACGGGAAGTAGATTATGATGGTGTTGAAATAAAATATATATGTTTGATACAATATGTATTTACTACCTAACTATGCGATGCACACTTTTCTGTTTGATACTGCATGTGTATTGTTTTTGAGGATATCTGGTAGCTATAACATGTCTGCCTTTCTGTCTGTTTCAATGTTAGTAAGCTGTTGACAGGACTTGACTGCTGTATGTGGGACTACGTGAACATGTGTTGTGAATTTTCAGTATGGATACTGTTACTGGGACACTTCATGAAACCTGTGACTGTAATGCTTGCAAACTTGCAAAAATAATTACAAGGTTGAGATATTTAACTGCATGGCTTCAGGATGGGCTGCTTCTATAGTTACGAGGCCTTTATGATGGTATATTGTGTGTGTGTGTGTGTGTGTGTGAACATGGCAGTAGCTACATATGTGGTCTAATAAAGTAATGAGATTGATTCAATATAAATCTGTATTTATTTTTAAACTACAGATCGAGTGTCCCTTTCAAAAGAGTTCCCTTGGGAGGCTACACGTCTCTGGAGACGTTCCCACTCTTCGTAGCAGCGCTGGAAGTCGCTAACTGGAATCGTTTTTAGTTGGTCGGTTACAGTTTTTTTGATGTTTTCCACTGTCTGAAAATGGCGACCTTTAAGGTAAAACTTGAGTCGCACAGGCTCAGATCAGGGGAGTATGTGGGCTATGGAACCACAGGATTGCCCTTTTTAGCCAAAAATTCTATCACAGAGATCGCAATGTGACAAGGGGCATTGTCGTGATGGAGCATCCAATTGTTAGCAATGCTTGGTCGCACACAAACAACTCTTTTTCTTAGTCTTTCAAGAATCTCATGGTAATAAAACTGATTAACAGTTTGTCCTTGAGGCACAAACTCTGTATGGACAATCCCTTGATAGTCAAAAAAGCAGATGAGCATGGATTTTATTTTTGACTTGCTCATTCTCGCTTTTTTTGGACGTGGTGATGCAGATGTGTGCCATTCCTTACTTTGTCTTTTCATTTCTGGATTGTACTTAAAGATCCATGTTTCATCACCTGTAATCACGTACTTCAAGAAATTTCTGTCACTTTGGATCCGTTCCAGAAGATGAAGACATACATCCTTCCGATTGTCCTTCTGTTCAATTGTCAGGTTTTTGGGAACATTCATTGCACACAATTTTCTCATGGCTAATTCCTGTGTTAAAATATGATGGGCCGTGGTGTGGTTCAAATTTAACTTACTAGCGATCATTCGCACTGTAAGTCGACGGTCTGACCGCACAAGGGCTCGCACTTTCTCCACATTGTTATCCATTTTTGAAGTTGAAGGTCTTCCAGAGTGGGGTTCATCTTTAATGGATTCATGGCCCTCTGAAAATGCCTTATACCACTTGAACACTTGTGATCTCAACAAAGCATGCTTCCCATTGGCCTGTTTCAGTTTATTGAAAGTTTCAGTGCTGGTTTCACCAAGTTTGACACAAAACTTTATTGCACATCGTTGCTCAAAATTGTGCTCTTCCATTTCCGTGACACACACACAAAAACTGCTTCACAAAAAACCACACTAAAATTAGTGTGGTGACACGAGTTCAAACTCATACTAGAAGTCTATGAGAAGTTTACCTACCCTTCACATGAAGGGTGAGTCCACAGTGTTGCCAGATCGTGCGATACGCAGGCAGTCTCATTACTTTATTTACAGACCACGTATGTGTTTAACACAGATACTTTGTACTTGAACGAGATTTGAAGAGGAATCCTGTATCTATTAGAATTGCATATAATGTTTTGTAAATGTAGCTGTTACTTGAAATGCAGACAGAATGACTTGGAGCATGGACAAAATATTTTGTTTACAGCTTGTTGATTTTTTAAGACTGAACATATAAAGATACATTTGTTGTGTTATGCATACATTGTAAACTTGTGCAATTTTTAATGCAGGCTTCATGATTTCCTCTCTGATCTTTGATGGGTTTCCTCAGCTGTCACAGGAAAGTTCCAGTACTTTAACTTAGGCCATGCCTGCTGCTTTACATGTTCCACCCAGGTCACTGCTGATCATTATACTGGCTTATTTTATGCTACAGAACATTTGAAATTGCTGTGTGATAAGTCTGCAAGTGCCCCTTGGTGCAGTTGTGCTTAGCTGTGGAAAATAAATTATGTATATATGAACCATGTTGAGGTAGTTCAGGATGTGGTCTACTAGCAGACTTTTTGTTTTGCTGTGGTGAACCACCCAAGGAAAGTGGTTTCTGTTGAAGGCATCCTTGAACAGAATGTGGTTGTACAGTAGGCCCTACGGCAATGAAACTGGCCTCCTCTTCCAGTCTTAACCCAGAACCAAGCCACTAAAAGTACAGCCTTACAGCTTGAGTTTGATCTGTATTCATAATTAAATTATATACTATCACTGAAGAGTGGTCAGTAATATCATATGTGACACTATGAGATCTTACAGTCTGTGTTTGTTGGAGTACTGTATTTTATCTTCTAGTGTTGGAGGCTTGGAGGAAGCAATCACGTCCACCTCCAATGTGAGACGTGGCAATGCACACATCATATTGTGGAAACATTAGTCCCCTCATAAGTACTGGTTGTTCATGTGAATGCAGTTAAATAGTAAAGGACAGAAAAGTCAACTTGGGAGGTAGTTAACATGTTGTGTAGTTGGTCTGTTTGATACTTACTGTTTTAAATGTACAAGTCATGTGGAATCACATGCTAGCAAAACTGACAGTAATATCATCATACTACAAAAGAGCAAAGTCTGCTTCACTAAGTGATGTACTTCCATGTTGAATGAACATTTTAAATTATTTTTTTTACATATGTGCATAGTATAGATAAAACATTGTATTAACAATATTTTGTTATTTATTAGTCTTTTTATAAATAGTCATTGAGCTGAGAAGTGTAGACTTGTGGTTTGGTAGTTTGTTGCTTATGCTCTGGAGATACCAGACTGTTTTGTCATCAGGGTCACCGTGAACTAATTTGGGATGTGAGCCGGTTATGTGGGAATAGCCACTGGGATTGAGGAGCATGAAAAGCCCTAAGGGGGAGGTGGGGGGGGGGGAAGAGGGTGAAGTAAACATATGTTAGGACCATGGATTATTTGAGACTTGAGGTTTTCTTGGCTGTGACTGCAGCATTGCAGAAACCTCAGTTCTCATATAGGGCTCTCCTAGAAGTTGTCACTTAATTATGAAGATGCATATCATTAGAGAGGAAGCACATGGTGGCATAGCTGGTTCAGGCAATGTGCTACAAGCCAGAAGGTTGCAGGTTCAATTCTGATGATGTCTTTGGAGTTTTTCGTTGACTTGATCCACCCGTCTGCACCATGGCTCTGGGGTTAATGCAGCTTCTGACAGCATTGAGTACCAGGAGTATTTTCTGGGGGGTAAAGGTGGCTGGTGTGTGGGGCTGACAACTTTACCACCTTAATATGCTGATTGTTTGGAAATCTGGGAGCTTCAGCTTCCTGGAATCCTGAGGGCCTGTCCAGGCCTGTACAGGTATTGTTTTGCCTTTATATCATTGGAGAAAAATAACACTCTATGAAGGTGTATGTGATTTGATCATCATGAAGAGGGAATGCATAATGTTATGTGTTGATTCCTGCATCTTGAAGAAGTTTGACACAACTTAATTTGAGGATTTAAGGGTTTTCAAAAGTGAAATTGTTCTCATGCTGTAGAGTTTGAATGATATAGGTCTGTGAAATTTTGAGAGTAGGGGTGATGAGGGAAATGTAACCAGTTAGCACTTAGAGCCATTAAAAATATGGTACATTTTATGAAATTGGTTGGTAATTTGCCAAGTTTTGTTCATGGAAGCAATAACATAAATAATTTGCTATAAAGATTTCACGGACATTGCTGTGTACTATGCACTTTTGAGGTGGTACAGTGCGGCATTCAGATTAATGAACAGACTTTAATGAGCTTTTATTACATTACAATTTTTCTTACATTTTATTTCTATTATATTTTGAGGGCATGTACTGCCCAGACAAGGAAGACTATGAGTACACAAACTCACATGTGATTCTGAAGTGTAATGGCTGCTGCTGCTGTTGTTGATGTCATCGCCACTGCCATTGTTGTCATCATAATCACTGTCATCATTGTTGCTACTGTTACTTGGTACTCTTCTGACCACTCAGTTTATAGTCTAGTGGCTGTAATGACTGAGCTAACTCAATTTGACCTGAATTCAAGACTTAATTTTTTGTAGCTGTAATTAGTTGATTGTGATGAGACATGTAGAAATAACAGATGTTGAAATTAAAAAAACAAAATCTGAATTGCAGTTGCAATATGTGGCCCAGGCATCCTGTGTTGTGGTAGAACGTGGGTAGTTACTGTATTCTAATATGCTAAAATATACAACTTGTTGGGAGATGAATATGATGCTAAAGGTATTCCCTTATTCCCTTTGCCTAATAAGTACCATGCCACAAAGAAATGTGGATAAGTGGAGGTGTAGCTCCACACCTGTTGAACCGCAACACTAGTTGGAGTCCAATGATTAGCTTCATGCCCAAGTTCCTTTACACCTGGGTAAATAGCTCCTTATACTGGTTGGGTAGGAAGTTGGGTGGGCTGTGGGCCAATCTGGATGCTGTGTAGGAAGGAGATGTACGTGCTCTGTTTCCATGAACATCTAGTATACTGACTGAACTATCCCATATTCGTGAAAGTTATGGTAAATAGATTTATTGCAGGTTAAGAACATTCTTTCCTGTGTAGGGTGGTAATGTGTAACCATGAAACTTTTCCCAGCATGTGCCTTTGAAATTGTTCCATGGGTGTAATGTAATGCTGACTGATTGATATTGTGGATTCATTTTACAGTTATCCAGAATTCCAGCTTGTGTAGCATGTAATGTGACTCACGCAAATTGTGATACTCTTATTTGACATTTTTAAACTGTGTTTTCCAAATTTTATTTTTGTACAAGTTGGTACATGGATTAATGTCCATGTTTAAGGGTAGATACTTCAAATAGTAGAGGAAAATTGTTGTTTTAAATCAGACATTAGTTTAGAAAGGCAAAGTAGTACATGTGAAGTATAATTCTAAAACATGTCTTGTTCATATACACACACACATAAACACACGCGCACACACACACACACACACACACACACACACACACACATACATACAGGCAGGTCTCGTTTTATGTGATTTCTTTTTGATTGATTTCACTTTAATGTGACTTGAAAATTTGCGTCACTTTTCGAATTTACGTGATAAGCTTTGGTTTAACGCAATTTGGCATAGACGGTCTGTGGTGGCACTTATCTTCTGTTGGAGGCTAGCAGAAAGTGATGTCATTGTCACTCCATCGTTGACGTATATGGATTGATTATGTTGGTAATAAAATCATGCAGCTCATGTAGTTTCTCTTCAGCAGTAATGGCTTTTCTTTCCAACATGAGCGAGAAACTTAAGCCTGCATCATGTAGTGAAATCCAAGTGACAAACTGGGGAAAGACAGTCGGTATTGAAGAGAAATTAGACATAGTAGGCCAATTTAAAAAGGTGAACAAATTGTTCCTGTATGCCGTAATGTTAGACTCACTCATAGTAGCATACGTGCAGTGCATGATAATGCTGATGGGATTAAAGAAAGTGCTAAATCAGGAACTGAAGTGTTTGTGTGGCAAGACTACCACAGTCCTATAGGAATGAACCGTGCCAAAATCTGTGTATGTGTATATCTTACCATTTTATTGCATTAGCAATAAATAAGTATATTGTATAGAAATGTGCATATACTGTATATAAATGTATATATACTGTATGAACAGTCTGTATGTACTCCCTAGGTCTGTATGGCCACCAGTAGTATAGTCATGCACTACATAGGATGAGGTTTTCAGTGTTTTAAATGGGAATTTTGTGTTCGATTTGCACAACATTTTTCAGATGTGTAACCGTGGCATAAAATGATACCTGCCTACACGCACACACACACACACACACACACACACACACACATAAACACGCGTACGCGTGCGTGTGTGTGTGTGTGTGTGTACATTATGTATATATATATATATACACACACACACACATATTGTGTTGTGTGTCTTTATGTTGTGACTTGAGGATTAGATTCCTGAGATCTCATACCCATTCAACCATGTCACATTAACATTCGATTTGTGGCCATTACAAAGCCACAGGACTTTGAAATGTGATTGAATTGGGTTGGGGGGGGGGGG
>Ga0123354_10008103_pt1 | contig 15947 bp, 8 predicted proteins | sample TergutLab28metaG_2_FD_97872 | JGI IMG/M metagenome (GOLD analysis project Ga0123354, IMG submission 97872) | Labiotermes labralis P4 segment gut microbial communities from Petit-Saut dam, French Guiana - Lab288 P4 | ecosystem: Host-associated > Arthropoda: Insects > Digestive system > Gut ...
ACAGTGTGTGCACATGTAATGTTGATGACAGTGTGCACATGTAATGTTTATGACGGTGTGTGCACATGTAATGTTTATGACAGTGTGTGCACATGTAATGTTTATGACAGTGTGTGCACATGTAATTTTTACTGTTTAGTTCACTTCATAATGAGTCCTGTTTAAAAGCAAACCCTGAGAACTGTTGATACAGATTTCAGCATTAAGTCGTGGCAGTTTATATATATAGTCTTGATGAGGTTTATGAATCCACATGTACGGTCATTGGTGACCAACAATTCAACTTTTGCACTTGATATTTTGTAGTCGTCATCTTGCAGTAATACAAATTAGTCCATGGGAAAGAACTGTGATACATGTGTACCCAACATCAACCCATTACTTACTACACCTTATTTATGTCATGTATTTTTTTATGATCGTGCACTGTTCACTGACATACATACGGGCAAAGTTACACGTAGAGTGCCCTCAGCAATTTGTCATTTGTGTCATACTACTGGAAGAAACAGAACTTGTGTGTGAAGTTGAAAGAATTGGATTCTGTTGTGTGGCTGGACATACTGAGGCCAGGATAACCGATAAGATCATGGTTAGAGACCTGTATCACAAACAGAAATAGCACTGGCACAGTATTCATTGCGGTTTATGTAAATGCAAACATTGAGATCGTGTTTGTATTCAAAATTATAATTAACCCTCTGACACCAGTGAGGATAGATATGTTGAACATACATTATTTTTATGTGAACACTGTTCTGGCAAATTTAGTTGCAACTGCAGAATCAGAATGCTACCTCAGTATCCTCAGAAAAATAAAAACCTACCTTAGAAAACAAGACCAGCCTAATGCATTATTTGTATTAGCACTGATAATGGCATTGCGGTTGTAATTCTTCATTTCACCTAGCATGAAGTCAAGAAATTTGATGTTTGTGTGACCGTGCATCACTGATACAATAATATAAACAGTCAACTAGAAGCAACAATAACAAATTTTTTATTGATAATTACAATCAGCTCAACATGTTTCGGGCGATGCACTGACGATGCTGTCTGCAGGCAGCATTGCCAGTGCATTATACCACAAGCTGTAGGCGCGTTCTAGTGCTCCTGAGGATGGGCGAAATTATCGCCCGAAACATGTTGAGCTGATTGTAATTATCAATAAAAAATTTGTTATTGTTGCTTCTAGTTGACTGTTTATATTATTATAAAGTCAAGTATTCTGCATGTCAAAAATGTAAGAGAAGAGTTCTTGTAGTAAGTGACTCCATGGCACAGAGTTCTTGAAAAGCCAGTGGGTCCTTTTCTAGTTAAGAAATATTTAGCATTGTGTGGAACACAGAGGTTTATTGCTGTGTTCATAAGAGCCTTCCACTGGTCCCTCTACTCAGCCAGATAAATCAAGTTATCACACTTTGTGTTTCTGTAATATCTTTATATTTGTTTGATGCATTTCGCTGTGTGTGTGATGCAGATGAGTCAATATAAATTACATTTTCACAGCTATTGTAAGTACATTGTCTAGTTATCTTTATTAATTGATATGAACCATGACTACATGTTTCAGCTAAAATTAGCCATTGTCAAGTCAATTCCAGATATTTCTGATTCCATATATACTGAATATCATACATTTAATCATCCCATCCATCATATCTGGTAATAAAGATAAGGTGATATTGCATAGTAGCTGTGAAACTGGAATTTGGATTTATCCTTCAATCGATTCGAAGGTCTTACAACCGGTTTCGTTCCTTCATGTTTTCCAAACAACACCTTCCATGGATTTCTCTTGCCTCCACCCATCTCATTCTCCTTGTCTTGTTCACCCTAACAAAATTTCTCAAAGAATACAGATCACGAAGATCATCATGGCGCTGCTCATTCCACTCACCTGATACGTCCTCCCACTTAGGTCCAGCTATTTTCTTCAGCACCCTGTTCTCAAACACCCTCAGCCTATTCAATTTTCTGCATATTTCTGTCAATTACAACATTTTCTATGTAATATTTTATTATGCAGTGCTACACATGTATACGTGGTGTGGCAGAAAAGTAATGAGACTGATTTTCTTTTAACCATGAATTTCATTCTTTTTACAAATCAAGGTTATCCCCTTCGAAGTAGTTCCCTTGGGCAGCTACACAGTGATGGAGGCGTTGTTTCCATTGTTCGTAGCAGTGCTGGAAGGCTTCTGCTGGAATACCTTTCAGCTCATCAGTTACACTCTTCTGGATATTATCCAAAGTACCAAAATGGCGTCCTTTCAAGTGGTTTTTGAGCCCGGGGAATAGATCCGGCTAATAGGGGGGCTGAGGAACCACAGGAATGCTTTTTTCCCCAAAAAATTCATTGATGGAGACTGCCGTGTGACATGGGGTGTTGTCGTGATGCAGCATCCATGTGCGAGCAATGTCTGGTCGCACACGTGCTACCCTTTTCCTGAGTCTTTCAAGGACTTCCCGATAAAAAGTTGGATTGACAATTTGTCCTGGTGGCACAAATTCCTTGTGGATGATCCCCTGACTGTCAAAAAAACAAATGAGCATCAATTTGATTTTGGATTTGCTCATTCTCGCTTTCTTGGGACGGGGAGAGTTTGCAGTGTGCCACTCCTGAATTTGGCGTTTTGTCTCAGGGTCTTACTCTAAAACCCATGATTCATCACCTGTGATAATGCGACTGAAGAATTCTGGCTCCCTCTCAAGGTGGTCCAGAAGATCAAGACACACATCCCTCTGATTGGCCTTCTGCTCAGTCGTGAGGTTCTTTGGAACCATCTTGGAGCACACTTTTCTCATGTCCAAACCCTGTGTTAAAATTTGATGGATGGTAAACCGGTTCAAATTTAACTCACTACTGATCATTCTCAATGTCAATCGATGGTCTGACCTCACAAGAAACCTCACTCTTTCCACATTGCCGTCCATTTTTGAGGTTGAAGGTCTTCCCGCACGAGGTTTGTCTTCCACTTGTTCTTGGCCTTCTAAACAGGACTTGTGCCATCTGAACACTTGTGCCCTGGATAGGGAATGTTCTCCATAAGCCCTTTGTAACATTTCATAATTCACAGTAGCGGATTCGCCAAGATTTACACAAAATTTGATGGCACAACATTGCTCAAACTTTTGCTGGTCCATTTTCGTAACACACTTCACAAACACAACTTCACTTCAGACGCTCTCAACAATCGCGTGGCAACTGTAGCAAATTCAAACTTGTACTGAGTCTACGGCAGGGGTTAAACTAACTGCCATGTGAAGGGGGAGGCAGCAGCGTTGTCGGTTTGTGCACAGCATTGCCAGTCTCATTACTTTTCTACCACACCACGTAGTTAATGCCTGAGCAATGTGGTAACAGTTTGTTGTTTATAGTAGAGGATTATAAGGTTCATATTAAAATTAAGAGTTTTAAAACTTATCACCCATGAATGTTATGATTTGAAAATTGGTGGTTCAGTGCTGTTTTGGTTTTTACTGGGTTTCTGCAAACTTTCAAGTGTTAGTACCTACACTGTTCACTGTTGGTGTATTAGTCTTGTTGTAGGTCACATTCACTGAAGTTTTATGACCACTCGTAAGTTTGTCATTTATGGGTGATGTTGTTACACGTGATGATGCAGTAGTTGCATGTTGTTGTATGCTTTCTTCTGGGTAATTCCCCGGCATCTGAATTTTATATGCCAATGTTATGGAACACGCTGTCTGTTCCATCTTCATAGGTGGGTAGGTATGAAGAATGTTGGGGTATTTGTACGGGGAAAGGGTGGAGGCAGGTCCCCCCACCCTGTCACCCTCCTTCCAGTTGGCTCAGGCTGTTTTAGAGCCAGACCTTTCCCCATACAAATACTCCAACTTTCTTAACCCCAGTAATTTTTCATACCTACCCACCTATGAAGATGGAACAGTGTTCTGAAATGTTGACATATAAAATTCAGACGCCGGGGAATTACCCAGAAGAAAGCATACAACATTCAGAACATGGCGAAAGTTTCAAATCAAGATTAGTTGCATGTTATTTAGTTGGTGCTCATATAAGTCTGCATTCTTTATTTGTTGTGATTTGTTGTTATATTTTGTTGCTGTTATTATATATTGATGTGTACATGTTGGTTTTGGACCAGTTGCACACCAATAATTGACAACATCCTTAATTCTAATTAATTATTAAAATTTGTATAGTGTAATGCTAAATGGACTTTGTGGACTAGCTGAAACTAGACTGAGGACCAGGAATGGTGTGCAGACTGCCATCTGAGGGAAATGTTTATTCTTAACTTTTAATGGGTAAAGAGATGTGTCAAACATTTGACAGCACCTTCCATTGTACCAGGTCCAATATCGAGCTCAAATTGACATGTTATTTTGCTGTGTTTCACGTTGGTTTATCCTAAGCTTCTTCTTTGTAATGGCTGCTTTTAAACTCTGAAGATTATCTGGGAGATTAATTTCTACTAATCTGTTTGAATTTACAAAAGTAACTTGGACTGCAGAGGGTTAATTGCATTTATGTCATATGACCCTGCAGTGAAAAGTTATGAAACTCAGCCACGCACTGCTTATTAGTCATTTTTGTTTTGAATTACGTTAACCACCTCTGCAATTTATGTTTAATCTTGACAGATAAATTATGTGATGTGAGACAAGTTACAGGCACAGTAAATGCACACGTATTGTGGGTGAAAATCATATTTCTCTTGTGTTTAGTATTTCAGTATTGCTTAGTTGACTGCTGTTATTGTGAAAGGATTATACCATTGACTTTAGTTATCCTTATTTTATTGCGTGTTGCATCACTTTGACAGGTACGACCATGCTGAACGGATACTTGCCTGGAGATGGTCATAACAAGAGTTCTACAGACGAGAGTCCAGGCAGCGACACTGCCGTTGGCTGTTCGCCTGTGGCTACTCTTTGTAACCTGGGCAACACGTGTTTCCTGAACAGTGTTATCTACACCTTACGGTTTGCCCCAGCTTTCCTGCATAACTTGCACCATCTGGCAGATGACTTAGGTGACCTGACTTCAAAACAGCAACAAGTGAAAGTATGTAGATGTCTGATCTATTTGTCAAATGCCCTCTGCTTTTATTTCATATTTTGTTGACCGTGCACCCCTGTATAATCTTTTTCAAATGAAGCCAACTTCTTAGTATATTTATTTCAACTTCTGTACATGTTTGGGGCAACTATGTGCCCATCATCAGGAGAACTGACTGTATCTATGCGACACTGCTGTTTTTCACTCTGTATGGGTGGCTGTCTGGTCTGCTGGTTGGGATGAGATGCAGAGATGGGCACATAGTTGTCCGAAACATGTAGAGAAGTTGAAATAAATTTGCCAAGAAGTAGTGTGCACCTAGTTGGCTTCATCTGAAAAAAGCCCTCTGCTTTTATGTATGTGTAGCTGTACAAGCAATCAGCATGCATTTCATGGAAGTCAACCACGTTTTTGTCAACGGTGTAGTCTTCTGATTAACATCCTTATGGCTCGATAGTACATGATGGGTATAAGAAATCTACGCTTTAAAAATTTATTCTAGAAAGAGAAAACTTTAGACAATAATGATGAAACATGTAGAACATAAAGAACATAATTTAAAGTTTTAAACTACTGCTTCTTCAGTTGCATAATCAGCAGCTGCATGTCCTGCTGTAGAAGTAGCAAATGTGGTGGTGCTGGCATGGAAAGCTAAGTGTGTGTTACGGTTTCACAAAAGAAAATCAGCAACAGTGGTCAGAGACAGTTCAGTGAGAGTTTTGGCTTAATACACCTACCAGGCCAACCATGTGGTAGGGTGTATTGAAGCTTAGGGTGGTCACGTTGGAACATTTATTGCAAATGCAACAGTAACAACTTTATGTAAATACTTTTTGTTTATTCATTGGTTTTTAACATTTTGGTAGTGATAAACCTTTAACCACTGGCAAATAGGCCTTTCAAAATTAGAAACATTGAGTAGAACACACACTGCCCATCTGCAGTTCTGGTCACAGTTCTGCTTTCTGTGTGTTGCAGGTGAAGTCTTCGTCATTGGGACGCAATGTGACAGGCACCAGTAGTGGCAAGAGCTGGAGCACCAAAGATCTGCTGTCTCTTGGGGGATCACTCGCTAATTCAGGTGACACCTTGCAGTGCAAGTCAAGGATACAGGTTGCAACTGAGCAACTGCATGACCTCTATGAATCACTTCATGCTGCAGAGGTGAAGGAGAACAGTGATCCAGTCCAGCCAGATATATTCCTTCGTGCCCTGAGGTGAGGTTGCGTTCTTTCTGCCTCTGTGGCACTTCCATTTTACCTAATCACTTTTCTTGTTCAGATTCGCAGTAGCTTCAAAAAGTTCCTGGAATAAGTAGTAGCTTCAAAACGTTCCTGGAATTTGCTGGTATAATTTACAGGAATTGCTGTGTGAGGGAAATTTCTGTCTCATAATTTGTCAGCACTCATGTTGTCATCACAGAAATAGTTTTGCCATTTCGTAACCTCGAAAGGCATAACAGTAGTTGTTTGTTTCTTTAGTGTATGTGTGAGGTCACATTGCAGTTGAACATGCCAGTAACTGAACAACGTATGAATATCAGATCTTGTGTTTTGCTGCAGAATTCACCAGTGGAGACATAACCATATTGCAGCAAGCATATGATGACAGAGAAATGAAAAAATCTCAGGTTTATGACTGGCATAAACACTTCTACAATGGACATGGGAGTGTTGACAGTGATCTGTGTAGTGGTCGCCCATCAGTTTCATCAAATGAAGCAAATGTCGAGCGTGTGTGAGAGATTGTGAGAAGTGATGAAAGGAAATCTGTGAACCAAACTGCATCAGAGAGTGGAATTTCTGTGGAAAGTCGTCACAGTATTCTTCATCATGTGTTGAACATGCGCTGTGTTTGTCAACATTTGTTACCTCGAATGTTAACAACAACAACAACAACAACAACACAAAAAGAGAGAGAGAGAGAGGAAAAAAGAAGAAAAAAGAGAGAGAGAGGGAAAGAAAGAAAGAAGGAATTCAAATGAACATTTCCGGTGCCATCATCGATATGGCGGATAAAGACAACAAATCCCCTAACAACATAATCACAGGAAATGAAACAAGGTGATTCTTTACAATCCTCAAACAAAACAGCACTCTTCTGAATGAAAATCATTATCACCACCTCAAAGCAAAAAATTTTGAGTCGATATGGGTAACAGGAAGGTTATGCTGGATTTTTTTTTTTCAAGAGCCATGTCTGTTATGAGTTTATCCCTGTATATAAAACTGTGAGTAAAGAAATGTACATTGACATCCATTGTCACCTTAAGGATTCTGTCAGAAGGAAACTTCCTAACAAATGGAGAATGAACAGTGGGTTCTATGTTTATGACAGTGCCCCAGCACACCCTTGATTTGTGGTCAAGGATTTCTTAGAAAAGAACAATGTGACAACACTGGAGCATCCTCCATACTGTCCTGACTTGGCTGTATCTGATTTTTTCATGTTCACTTGACTGAAATAAACACTGAAGGGATGGTGCTTTTGTGGTGCTACTGACATCATCAAGACTGTGAGAGAGGAATGGGAAAGGCTCTCAGAAGATGGCTTCCAGGAATGTTTCCAAAACCTTTATAGTCACTGGCAGGAGTGTATAGTTGCACAAGCGGAATGTTTTGAAGCAGATGTAGCTGAAACGATTGTACTGTTTTGTATTGCTCAGCAATAAAGTGATTCCAGGAACATTTTAAAGATACTGTGTACAACTTTCTAAAAACAAACACCATGTTTCAGAGACCTGCGTGGTGTTAATCTCCTTTATACCTCAAATTAACCTCCTGTTCTTACAATAAAACCAACTAGATGTACTAATTTCTCAAATTTATTTTTGGAATAAAACTCTGCATGTTTCAGACAGTTCCTGCGAGCAAGCTGTCAGGAAACCTGTATGACATATACCATTGCTGTGTGTACAGTGAAAAACTCCTGATGATGGACAGAGGAACTGTCTGAAACATGTAGAGCTTTATTCCAAAAGTAAAGTTGAGAAATTAGTGCATCTAGTTCGATTTATTATAAGAATTTATCATGATGCACGGTCACCACCTGAATGTCATACAACCTCCTGTTGTGTAGCCATTCTATTACGTGGTTGTTGGTAGTGATAACTAGACAATGACCTTCAGCAGCAACATGCACGTTGGGTTGAGTGCCATAGGCCAGAGGTGAACACTAGGGAGAGATTAAGGACCCATAAGCTTCACTTCTTTCCATGTCCTCATTATATTGCTAAGATTGTAGGCAGGTTTACCCACCCTCCTGTAGGCTCCTGTCCATGGTGTGTGGCTGCTGACTTCTAGTCTGACATCTGCTGCATTTATTATGTAGCATACTGAGACTGTCATGTATTGCACAGGGAAGTGAATCCCATCTTCGAAGGGAATCAGCAGCATGACGCGCATGAGTTGCTGGTATGCCTGCTGGACAACATCCGTGAGACCTGTCGCTTCCTGGCTGACCAACACAAGCTGGCCAATGAGCAGCGCATGGTGACTAATAATGTGTTATGTGATCCTCTGGACACAACAGTAAACATCCACCAGACTTCCTCATCAAACAGCAAATGGGGTGTTCGCAAATCATGGAAACGAAAGAAAGTGTCATCATCATCTCAGAGAAATGCTGCCAGCAATGGACTCCTTAATGGTATCGTACCAGAACATTCGCACCTGATGAATGGAGGTGTGGCAACTCATCAGCCTGTTACAGGTGAAGTAATTTCCTTGTTTCTTTGTCTGAATTAGAGTTTGTTATGCTGTAAATTTTGTAGCCTTCAGTTCCACTTGACAGGTTGTATCTTAGGCCTCGCAGATGAGTGCATGATTACTGGAAGTTTGTGTATGGCAACAGACCACAGTGCCCATTTGTTGGGCAACATCTGACTTAACAGTTTTCCTTATACTGTTATTTGTCAGAGTGTTTCTGACATGATTTAATTGTCATATATAGTGCAAATTTCTGTTACTGTAAATGTGTGCTTCTGCCAGTTAGTGGGTGAATATGTGAATTCTGTTGTCAGTTTTTTCTTGAAGAAATATGGCTTTTCTACTAAAACGCACAATTTCCCCAGTCCTTACATATACAAGAAAATGTGACGGTAAGAACTGAGTGCAAAAGTTGAAGTATGGTGTGTTTTGTGTGTGGTGTTATCTTCTGTTGTCTTAATGGGATCGTTTGCTGAGGCTGTTGGGTTTCTGTGAAAGCTCCACATGGAGGTGGCTGGAGTACTTCACTGCAAGAATTATATGATCAAGAACTGAATACACTAAAGCAGTTACTTTTTTGTTTGTATGCATTCTTCAGATTCCAAACCTTAATGGATTATCTCTTGCGATACTTTAGTAACAAAGCCATATAGAGTTACAGAAGCTAAGCAACTATATTTACTTTAGAGTAAGGCCACAGTGGATTTGATACCATATGAAACATTGTTTTGAACAAACAGTATGGCCTGTCATTTAACCTTTATTGTGCAGAGTTTTAATTCAGTTTTCATGTCCAGGGTACAGTGTTTATCTTAGATGGCCCTATGAATCATTGTGCGTAAACTTTTATATCTTATGACTGAAGATGATGAAATGAAGTAATAATCTGCATTGTGTTGGGAATAAATCAGAGATATTTCAGCTACAAAAAAAGATTCAATAGAAATGTTCAGTGCCTACATGCAGGAAGTTAATTTAAAAAATTTTATAATTTTCAAATTATTTTACTTATGTTTCTCTTTTGGACCCCATGTTTGCATAGGAAATTCCAGCTTCAGGATTTGTGCCTTTTTGTGGCACTGTCAGAAACATCATCTTAACTACATGCATATCATACTTCAGCACTTCACTGACAACTTTTCTCTTCACACCACTCGCTGTTCACACACAACACCATCTTGAACTGAGAAAGACCTACGCTTGTTGAGTTTTGTTCTAGTATACCGACATGCGTTATCATTTCCAGTATGTTTTTCACGAAGGGGAATCGAGAATTTCTACATGATATTTCCTTACTCTGTCAAGGAAAGAGTAACTAAAACAGAGCTATTTCAGCTGTTGTCTAAAAGTGCATAAAATTCGGTTGCCTAACTAAATGATGCAGTTGCTTGATGCCTGTGCTTCTTCACTCTCGCTGTCCCAAACCAGTTCATATATCCAGTTTGGGACAGGAACCTGGCTCTCTTACGCACAGACATCGCAGACTGCTGACTCAGAAAGAACATTCATTCTGGCTTATTATTAGGAAGTTGGAACAAGTGGTAATGCATTGAAAAGCCATATTATTTCAGCTGGTTTATGCCTCAGACTATTTACAGACCAGTCTGTTTATTTCCAAAAATGAAACTGCAGTTGGAATTGTAAGCCCAGTGGAGTTTGTGAATGAGGCTTCTCACGTACAGTGAAGTTATGGGAAAATCGTGACCTCACAGTGCTGCTAGTAATTACCTATATTTATTTGTGTGGGCGAATTTATGCATCCTGTTTATCTTATTTTTCAAACCGCCCTTCTGGAATTGAACAGAAACTGAATTGAAATGTAACATAGGCATTAGAGACAATCTACCAATTTCATTGTGTCATATACAGACGGTCGGTGCTTAGTCCCTTTTAGTATTAATGTATCCTGCCACAGTAGACATAAAGAGCAGCTGTTTTGGCTGCAGAATGGGAACACAGTATTATATATATATATAAGACACTACATGACATAGTTCTTCGCATCGGGGTACACAGCAAGAAAATACTGCTGCAAAGCACTTTGTCACTCATAGAAGTTCCTGTAACAGCATTGCTTGGCAGAGTGAATGAGGCTTCACATTGGAATTTGTTGACAGAGTGCTGCTATGAACTGTGTTGCACAGCCAAACATTTCTTCAGAAGGAAATGAAAGGCGTCAGTTGCGTAGCGTAAAAACAAACACACGAGGTTTCGAAGAGTACAGGCTAGCCAGAAATGTACTATTCATGAGATGCATATGTGCATAACTGGTTAAAGTGGTCAGAGCGAGAATCTGACCACAAACCATTATGTAATGTGGAGGTAACGAGTGGGGCTATAATTCTAAGCCTCTACATGAGTGTACTGAGCATTTAAATGGCCACAGTGCAACGGGCCAGGTGCGTTCGTAAGACGTGGGTTTTAAATGGATGCACCACAGACAGTGCGCCGTACGATAAAGGTTAATAGCTGTGTAACTGATGTGAAACACAATGATACTTTTGAGTAATGTGTGCTGTGGTTGGTGACATCAGGCAGCCATCCCATTTGAATATTTCTTTACAACAATGGGACTGAAAGAGTGATGCTCATGAAAATTAGATATCTTATGTTTTCAAAGCAGCTGTATTACATGGACAATATTTATTAACAACTTGTTGCACAGTGTGTATATTTGTTATTAATTATTTCTCCAACATGTTTCGGTGACAATTCCCTGCTTTGTTCAGGGAGCTAGCAAGTTTATCAAAATATAAGCTGTATATGTCAGTAAATTTGCTGCCTCTCTGAAGATGGCAGGGAATTATGACCAAAACATGTCAGAGCAGTAATTAATAACAAGTGTCAACATTGTGCAACAAGTTGGTAATAAATATTGTGTGTGACATTCATGAATTTTGTTAACAGCATTACTGAACCAGCTACATGTGCCATTCAGTTTCATGTGAGCTATTTTAATGTATCCAGAACATTGAGAGTGCAATGAAAACAGAATTCTGTTCGTTCATGAGAGATGTTTCGTAATTGCATATATGTTTGAGCTACAGATTCATTGTAGGTGTTGCCTGTTTTAGTGGTATTGTAGTGACCGATGCTGAGTAGTGTTACAACACTGCATGAGAAGTGCTGTTACTTCACCTGGTACCTGTAGTTCTTACTTGCATCTGTTGAGCCTAGCTGTCAGAGCATCCTGTCTAACATCCTGAGCTTCAGTTTTTTTGAAATAAATAGATTTAGAAAACTGTTTTACTTGGGAAATTGTGTTCACTGTAAATCATGTATAAAAGTGAATTTGTTAGAAGTTTTGTTACAGGGTGTTTCAGTCAATTGCTGTCAATTTTGGTTGAACGATACACGATAGAAAAAGTACACAGCTCGATGTATGTGGTAGTGCCATAATAATCATACATTAATATTTTTTCCATACTTGGCAACACTTGCTGCTGTGATGTCATTCAAAATGGCTCCGCCACTAACGACAGAGCAGAAAACTCGAATTATGGAATGGTTTCTGCAAACAAATTTGATTGTCACAGTCCAGCACTGGTTCAAAAACCAGTACAAGTGCAAGGAAGCACCAGCAAGGAATACGGTGAAGACGTTGGTGGAGCAGTTTCGCGCAACTGGGAATATGACGGGCAAGAAAAGAGGTGGGAGCAAGCCACGTGTTCGCATGCCTGACATTGTTGGGACCATTCATGCAAGTGTGGCCTCATCTCCAACACAGAAATCTCTGCGACAGCCGCAAAAGATGAGGTGTCGTCTTCGACAGCATGGCACATACTTCCAACCGATCTACACATGCGTCCATACAAGATCCATGTCTTTCAGTCTCTGACATCTGTGTGCCGAGATCAGCAGACAAGGTTTGCAGAGGAATTTGGTGATCACATATGGCAGAACCCTCACACTCTGGAACACATTTGGTTTAGTCATGAGGCCTATTTTCACCTCATGGGGGACACTAACAGACAAAACATGCTTTTCTGGGGCACACAGCATCCACGTCAAATTCACGAATCCACTCTGCATGCCCAGAACGTCTTGGTGTGGTGTGCGTTTTCTGCGCAGGGCCTGATTGGGCTTTTCATGCTTGGGGATTGCACCAATGGGGAGAATTACGCTATGATGCTGGACTTCTTCTTCCTCCCTCAGCTGGGATGGAAACGATGTTCTCTTCATGCACAGTGGTTCCAACAGGATGGAGCTAGACCTCACACCACTCCAGAGGGCCTGGAATTCCTGCACTCCAAGTTTCAGCATCGCATAGTGTCCAGTCGTTTCCCACAGCAATTCCAGTGCAGATTCTCATGGCCACCATGCAGTCCAGATTTAAATCCGTGTGATTACTTCCTCTGGGGTTATCTGAAGGACAAAGTGTTCAGCAATGATCCCCAAACTTTGCCTGAACTGAAGGAGAGGATTAAAGAAAATTGTGCACATGTCACAAGAGGAATGCTCACTCTTGTTGTACAGAACTTTGTATTACGTCTTCAGGCGGTTCGAGAGTCCCAAGGGGCTCACATCGAGCATGCCATCCACAACGCTACCCATATGTGAAATTCTAATCCTTGTTTGTTACTTTGACACTGTTTTCATATAAATAAATTTGCTATCACCAATGCACTGTTAAGTTGAAAGTGACAATGATTGACTGAAACACCCTGCACATAAAATACAAAATGATGTCAGTGAGAATGCTGATTAATGACTACTAATGAACGTGTACAGTTACCAACTGGCCAGCTGAGCAACCGATTGACCAACCAGCCCGTAAGCCAACCAACCAACCAACCAACCAATCAATCAACCAACCAACCAGCCAAACAACCAACCAACCAAACAACCAACCGACCAACCCACCATCCAACCAATGAACCATCCAGACCCTGAAGGACAGAAATCATTTGGGGAATTAGCTTAATATGGATTTAAATGGATCTTAAAGAAGTAGTATGTGAGACTTCAGACTGGATTAAGCTGGCTGAGGATGGGTGTTAATTATTTGGACCTTTGGTACTGCAACAGGCCTGTATCTTACAGATTAGGCGCTTTACTAGTTAACTGTGAGATGTTGTTAGGTTAGTTACAAAATGTCTCATCAGTGGAATGTAAAGGGTCATATTTACTGCATTACAGTAGTAAGGAACATTCTGAATGTACGTGGACTTCGTTTGCCATTATATCTCTAAACATGATGCAGGAGTCCCTGAACATGGGCAGTCCTCATCAAGTTCTACATGTTCTGTGGAGATGTCAACGAACAGCACGTCTGAGACACACCAACCAGAGAAGAATGCAGGAAAGAAAGGTGGAGTAGGGTATAACTTTGTGGCGAATGATTTTGAAGGTGTGACAGTCCTGTGTACAACGTGCTTGGAGTGTGAACATACGACGGAACGGAAAGAGACCTTCTACGACATCTGTGTGCCAATCACAACAGCAGAGCAGGACAGTGATGAAGGTACATCTGCAGTTTCTGCTTCTCTATACCAGAATTAAGTCTTCAAGGGGTCTTTTAGGCATGCATGGTAGTAGTAGTCTTTCATCTCTTCAGCATTGTGTTGCAAGTTGTTGAAAGCATTGAGGGCTGATATTGTACTTGAAGCCCTAACAAAACTCTTACATTTATCTAGTGTTTCAAATCAGAAATGCTGAAAAACAAAATGTATTGATATGAACAAGCTGAAATCTGGTTTTGTATGATTTATCACCATTTTAAGAATGTATTAATCAAAACTTGTGGAAGTGATTCATTTGGAGGTCTGTGAAATTGGTCTGTCATTGAAGATATTTCTGTTTTTGCAAGGTGCCTGTGATGATGGACCATTGAGTCCATCTGTGTAGGGTAATTGATAACCTGTACACCCTTTTATTTGAAATTTAATTTGTTTGTTTATTTATTGTACTCTTTTGCATTACATAATATGTTTCTGTTGCATGCTATACAGACTGTGTGTTTTCATATATTAAAACATTGCCTATCAAATACAGAGGTGATTTTGTTCACTGATCTCATTATTCATATAACTTGCATGTGGAACAGCAACTAATCCCTTGCAAGGCTGCAATGTCACACTGCAGAGTGTATGACATATCTAAATGACAGGAAATGTTTACTATAAAATACAGTGTGTTCCTGACCATTCTTGATGTTCATATATGTTGTCTTTATACTGTGGAATGGAGTGGGTGAAATATACAGGGATTAATTATTTTTAATTTAATAGTAATGAATATTTTGTCCTTGGTGAATAGAGCTATACCATCAGTAGTGATGGTGACAAATGAAGCACAGTGTTTAGGGAATGTAGAATTGATTGCTTTACCAGTGTGAAGCAGATAAGAAGAAATTAAATATTTTTGCAGTTTGCCATATTACATGTCAACACACACACACACACATTTTGACGTTCAGGTGACCGTGCATCGTGATAAATTCTTATAGTAAAACCAACTAGATGTGCTAGTTTCTCAAATTTATTTTTGGAATAAAACTCTACATGTTTCAGACAGTTCCCCTGTCCATCATCAGGAGTTTTTCACTGTACACACATCAATGGTGTATGTCATACAGGTTTGCTGACAGCTTGCGAACAGGATCAGGATCCTGATCCTGCTCGCATGCTGTATGACATATACCATTGCTGTGTGTGCAGTGAAAAACTCCTGATGATGGACAGAGGAACTGTTTGAAACATGTAGAGTTTTATTCCAAGAATAAATTTGAGAAATTAGTGCATCTAATTGTTTTTATTATAAGAAGACACACACATGTTTGTAGACTGTTCTTGTGACAGTTGTGACTTGGCAGGCATGTGATTGTGGGGAGTTCTTGTCATCCATTTGAAACACGGAGGTGGCACCAGAAATGTATCTTATTGCAATTTATGTGCAGTTACAATATAAGAACTGGCTGTTCGATATGTTTGTTCATTTGTGCTTTGTTTATTGTCTCAGTACAGACACTCCCCAAGTTATGCAAGTTCATGTTCTGCAGTTTCAGATTTTGTAGTTTTATAACACGTAAAGGTAAAGGTAAAGCAGTCCCATTACAGGCCTGGACAGGGCCAGAGGGTTCCAGGAAGTTAAGGTTCCCAGATTTCATGACAACAGCACAGGATGGTGGTAAGGTTGTCAGCCTTACGCACCGGCCGCCTTTACCCCCAGGAAATACTCCTGGTACTCATTTC
>Ga0123354_10008104_pt1 | contig 15946 bp, 10 predicted proteins | sample TergutLab28metaG_2_FD_97872 | JGI IMG/M metagenome (GOLD analysis project Ga0123354, IMG submission 97872) | Labiotermes labralis P4 segment gut microbial communities from Petit-Saut dam, French Guiana - Lab288 P4 | ecosystem: Host-associated > Arthropoda: Insects > Digestive system > Gut ...
AAGCTGAAGCTTCGGATGAAGGGTCGAACATTCGACACCATTGAAGAGATTCAAGAGGAATCGCAGCGGGTACTTGACACAATTCCAAAAAGGGACTTCCAGGGATGCTTCCAAGCATGGCAGGAACGCTGGGACCGCTGTATTCGTGCAAAAGGGGGGTACTTTGAAAGTGATGGAGGAATTTAACATCCAAGGTAAGCAAACTTCTTTTTACAAGTACTGTCCTGGAACTTTTGGATACACCCTTGTATGTGTACTCATCAATTAAACTGTGCATTAGTAATATTTAGGGGATAATGAGAATAATTCACTGCCATAAATAGAGCCTTTTAGTGTCCCGGTGTAAAAGTGCGACTTCACTGATACCACTATTCGGCACTGAGTGGAATTAAACTACGAAATTACTACTCTGTAAGATACCCTGTTATAAATTACGAAATCACTGCCACCAGACAATATTCATAATCAGATATTGTCAACTGCTGTCAGCTTTATCGATGGAGATCCGAAAATCAGGATTCAAGGATACTATAACGTGACCTCAATTAATTATCCAAATTTCCAAATAAGCGTATCTATATTCTAATCTACCAAATAAACTATCAATGTCACTTCCAATAAAATAAATAATTTCCTAAATAAGTTAAAAATTTATATCCAAACGTAAATTAAAGTAGTTGCTTCGCCTCTTTAAGAAGGCGTAATCTAAGATGCGTTAATTTTGAATTTAGAACCTCAATCGCACAACGAATATAAAGTGTCAAAGTTGAGCGACTCACGAAGAAAAATGTATAATCAAATTGCAATTTCAATACAGTCAACAAGACTCACCTTTTATCAAAATAAAACAACTGCACTTTGTCATTATAAGCACTCTTTTGCTTATCTGTTGCATATTATTTCACTTATAACAAATCTTCAAACATGTAGACACCACACAGCCGGTAACGAGCAGCAGTTCAACAAGCGAGCCGTAAGTCGGTAGGTAAGTGACTGAGGACGATTAACTTTAAGCATTAAAATTTATAAAGATGGCTTTGCAACTAAGACATTCCCCGGAGTTTAGTAAACTCCGAGACGACGTCACTGCACGTACAGGCATAATTCCAAGTATGATGAACTGCCTGTCGCTGCAGCGTTCGCAACTGTTCGTTTCCTGTTAACTTCTATCTAAAGTATTGTAAAATGTAACACTGAAATATACTAAATTATACAAATTAATAATAATAATAATTTACAATTACGGGCTGTATTCATTACATCCTTATGAATAGATTTCGACTTGATCATTATAGCGTGTCATGCTGTGAGATGTCATATTTTTGCATTTTACGTTGATTTTTAAGAAACAGAATTCAGATGTGTTTGTGTTCGATTTAATCCATGCATATGTTGTAATGAACTGTAGCTGGGAGAGATTGCCATTTTAGAATGGAAATGAATGCTGGTAGCTGAATTGAGTGGAACTTTCGAATGCAGTAAAATTTTATTTGGAACTGAGAACTGAAGGAAGTGAGCCAAATCTTGAATAAAGCAAGACCCATAGGCACCATAATATATTATAAGTCAAGCTGTAATTTGCAGCGGCTGGCGGTTTTTGTTCGGACTTGCATCGGTCAGCGCATGCGTTGAGGTGTCGTGGTCTGACACGAAGTTCCGTGACAAATGTCACCTGCGGGGGCCAGGTAGAATTATTTATTACAGTTGTAGCCTGTATACAGTAATAATAAGGGTGTAGTATTGAAACTTCTGCACCACTTTCGTGCAACATTGAATCTTCTGGTATACTCTAAACAAAACTTGCAAATTTGAAGACAGCACCCTGATTTGTAAGGTGCACTCCGCCATTTGTAATGTCAGAACCTGACATAAGGTAAACAGTAAGCCTCTAGGTCGGCTGGAGATTATTTATCAAGTTTACGATATATGTTTAAGAAAAAAAAATGAAATAATTTATGTCGCAACTTTTTTAAGATGCCGTGATGTGTTTCACACGCATCAGTATAAGCAGTCTACTTACCTGACGCGTGTAAAACACACTGTTCCATACCTGTATATACAACCGTCTTCCTGAAGATGAACCCTCGATTTCGAAACGCGTAGAAGATGTCAAAAACCAAAAATTGAAATATTAATTTAGAAAATGTGCATTTTATTGGTTTACGTTGTATAATTATATTACAATGTTCGGTGCAAAAAGAACCATAAAATTTGTTTCTTACATAGAGTGAGATTGTTTTGAAAAAATAAAAATTGTAGCAAAATTTATTTCTTTTTGCTCCAACAAATATGTTAAACTTGCGTGCGCATAATGTTAACTGTAAGCTCCAAATCCAAACCGAACTAAACGTCGATGTTTGCTGCAACCTGCAGCACGATGAAACGCTATACGAAAGGGGGTGCTCTCGCCTGCCAAGGAAGTAACTGTTATCGAAACCGGTATAGTAACAAGCAGGAATATTTCTGTCTGAGGAAATCTAATACTTTGTTTTGATAAAAAGCATGCTTACTGTAAAGTTTAGTGCAGCTTAATAACCCCAGTCTACCAGAACTCAAACCCTAAATTCGAAGAAACTTCATTTGCTCCGCGAACAAAATGGCAGTTTCCTACAGCTTAGGCCTCGTTACAGTATGTGCAGCAACGTACCTTCAGCTTGTGCACACGACTCCACTGAAGTTGAAGTTGGACTAGCAGAAGGCTGCCTGTGGGCCGGTTAGGTTCATATGACACGGCAGATTTCTATATCACAGCGGTCTTACACAGCCAACAAAAACACCACAAGCCAAGTAATATTATTTCACACCTTATCACACTAAACGCATACCACTTTCAAGCACAAAACTTGTAATTACAAGGAATTCAGACTTTCAAAGTCACAATCACACACACACACACGCAAGCAACGGAATTTCGACGTCTCTTTCTGGTTCGGAGCAATCGGCCAATCTCGGCTGTCAAGTTCGGGTATATTTCCGATCACAATAAGTTATGCTTGTTGCAGGGCACACATCAGTCGCCTGACTGCTTTCCTTTCTCACACAAAACAAGCAGGTATATGAGTGAAGCCTGTCTCCGTGTAGATGTCCATATGCTTGTGTCTTTTCGATCGTGTGAGTACAGTGACAGACTCATGAAATTTTGCATGACTTTTGTAGTACCCGAGACCACTTCAACCTCGTATTTTTTAATCTGCTGTCATCAACAGCATGATGACGTAAGAAGTTTGCAAATTTGGAGCGCAATGTACTAAGTTTTTTATTGCAGTTTCATTGAAGTGATAGTGAAGTTAGTAATTCTTACTTGCCTGCCAAAAATAATTCACATTATGGAAATTGAAGGATCAGAAAATTCAATAACCGCCCGCTAAATCACGCACATAATCTGCACTGAGTAAATAACAGCCGGCTGTAACAAATACATACGAGTATACTTTTTACAGTACTGTTTTATTTAAAACAATTTTTTTCAAATTTTGTTACACATTTTTATTGTTGCATTTTCTAAATTGCTTGTTTCCTTTTTCTCGCTGAAAAGTTGTATCTCCAGTATGCTCAATTTTCTTAAGATGAAGCCGTCTGATTTCAAAATGACTTGACCTTAACCATATATGAGAAATGTTTCAAATGTCCCTAAACACCAAAGAGGCACCAGTCACAGACAGTATACACAAAACATTTATTTTAAAGTCGGTCGACAGTTGCTGAAATTACAATGACAAGAATTCCCTGAGATCTAACACAGTCCTCACCTTCTGGTATATTACACAGATTAATAGACAATAAAAGCAGCATTCTCAAGTTACTGATGACGACAAAAATAATGCTTAAAAGTAATTAAGGTCTTGAACACATTTAATCTTCGGGAAGAACAATGATAATGGCGGGTAACAATCTGTTAATCAAGTTTCATAATTATTTTTTTATAATTTATAGATTTCTTATTGACGGAAACACTGGCAATGAAAACAGAAGTAATAACATGTCGTCATATTGTCACTTCCGGTTTACAAAATACAATAATAATAATAATAATAATAATCACTTTTCAGCTGTAGTACGTGGGAACCTGTCATTGTGAATGACACGAAGGCAAATAAGGAAGTATAAATTCAGCTAGAATTACTGTCTGAGCTCTGTATTTGATGAAGGGGAGTGGTAAACTTAGTGTCTCACCAGCTTTACCCTCCCCCCCCCCCGGGAATACAGCTCTGTTATCAATTGAGCAGGACGCTTGTTTAGTCTCAGGGTCGAACGTGACCGTTGGAAGAAGAGAAACATCTCTTGCCCCTGGCGAGAATCCAACTCCGTTCTCTTCGCTGTCCCGCCCGTAGACCAGTCACTATACCAAATGAGCTACTACGGCTCTCGCTACGGGCCTACGATAGCCTATTTTCACAGGTTGTTGGGAAGTTCTCATTTACTGAGTTACAATATATACATATGTTATTATGTAATGAGTAATCCGTTATTATGAAGGATGAAATTACATCAAACCAACTTTCCTGGACAGTTTGAAGCTTTGTCGCTTAATGTTTATATAATAAAACATAAAATTCCAGTACATTGTCATCCGAAACACTAACCCTTAATTACACAGCACGGAAGTATACTGTTGCAGAAAACGCATAATTTGTGTTCTTCAATAAAGAACAATGGGGTTATTAAATCCAGGGGCGAGATAGAACAGCGTACGTAGCATACAGGTAATCATGAAGACTGCACACAGAATTTTAATTTGAAACCCCGAACGGAAAAAGGCCGTGGGAGAGTTTCAACTGCGGATGGCAGACATTACAATACTGTTCTTATAGAAATAAAATGAGTGTGGACTGTGTGCAGCTAAATTAAGAAACTGTCCAGTGGCGAGGCAAGTAGTCATTGTGTTCCAAGAGGTATGTAACATTTTAGTTTACAGACTAAAAGCCGATCCTGGCACCCGCACGGTCTAAGGCGTAGGTCTGCGGCCGATCCCTTGCTACAATTGTGGCTTCGAAACCCGACGAGGGCATAAATGTCTGTCCCTTGTGACTGTTGTGTTATCAAGTAGGGTTCTTTGCGACGGGCCAACCACTCGTCCAGACAAGCCCTACCGAGTGTGATGACGTAAAACAGTAAACCTCTTCACCTAAATTGCATAGGTGGAAGAGATCAGGAGGAAGAGAGAAAGACCGAAAAACATGTTGCGCAACCTTATTAGAGTTTCTTTTATCTGATTCCTTCGTACTGTTGACCAACGAATGGGACAGTGCTTTGGTTAAAGTTCTTTCTTTCTCTTTTCTTTCTTTCTTTCTTTCTTTCTTCTTTTTTCTTGACCTCTTCTACCTAATCACTGTAGTTACATCCGATAGCCCACAATGACACACACATTCGGTAGGAGTCCTCTGGACGAGGGATTGGCCCGTCGCAGAGACCTCTTCCTGACAACAACAACACGCACAACAGAAAGCCATCCAAACCCAGGGCGGGATTCGATCCCGCAATCCCAGCAAGCGAGCGGCCGCAGTCCCACACCTTATAATGCACAGGGACTGGCTAGACCTCATACCCCTCTCTTGCTAATACTGTTCACAACTGACTATTTACAATCATTCTACCACATCTCACCCCACTTTACATTACTTACTGGACAGAGTGTTCGTAAATAGATGGAGACTGAACCACAGCACGCACTGCCTTCACAACAAATTCATACAATGCAACAATTTGTTCAAAATGTAAAACTTCAGCATTTGAAAGTGTTTCCATTAATAAGAAGTAGCATTAAAGAACATGATTAGCCTAACTGCCAGGTATTCTTTCTCCTTGTTTCTAAAAAAAAAATGATTATGTTGGAACACAGTCTTGCCCCATCTCATACTTGGATCCAAATAAGGCATTCAGGTATAAACTTAACATTTAACTGAACTGAGTAAGTAGTTGCTTGTGTACTGAAGAAAAGGACAGGATAGTTTCTGTGAGAATGGGCTAGAAGCAGTTCTTTTCAGACACTTTCATATCACAAAACTCCTAGTTCTGGTGATGGATATCAAAACACGACCTGAAAGAAGTAGTTTCGTAATGTTTAATTTGTTCATAGAAGGTGTTCATGTTTAGGCTGTGAAGAGTGCCTACATATGTGACCAGACTACTGTGACCGCCAGTACGACGAACATTTTGGCGGTGACTGTATTTTCGGGAGCCGAAGAAGAAGGCTTAGAGTCAGCCCGAAACCTTCCTCTTAGTTTCTGATCCGAGGCATCATCTGCGAAAAAAGAATAAAATAAACGGTATTAAAACATTTTACAATTACTCCATAAAACATAAGATTAAACAAGTGTAGAAATGATCTTAACAATCTAAACCAGGAGGCTAATTGGGGCCCGCAGAGATTTAGGACGGGGCCCTTTTGGCTGTTGTGTCAGCACGTTAAAAATAAGGAATGTAATGTAAGATGATGGAATTATTGTACAAAATACAAAAGAAAATTGTAAGATACTATGAAATGGAAATGAATGTGAAAAAAACAAAATTAATGAGAATTTCAAGACAACCATTCCCAGTAAAAATTATGATAGAACAAAAACAACTACAGAATGTGGAAAGTTTTGAATATTTGGGTAGCATTTTAACAAATTATGTAAGATGTCCTGGTGAAATTAAATCTCGGTTTGCTATGGAAAAAGCTGCATTCAACAAGAAGAGGGCTCTTTTTACTAGCACATTGGACTTGGAATTGAGGAAGAAACTAGTAAAATACTACATTTAAAGCACAGATTTATATGGTGCTGAAACTTGGACGCTTCGGGCATTAGATCAGAGACACCTGGAGTATTTTGAAATATGGTTCTGGAGAAGGATGGAGAAGATCATTTGGACCGATCATGTGAGAAATGAAGAGTTATTACTTAAGAGTCGATGAGCAGAGGAATATCCTACATGAAATAAGTAAACGGAAGTCTAACTGGATTGGTCACATTTTGCGTAGAAATTACCTTCTACAACGGGTTATTGAAGGAAAGATAAAAGGGGGGGAATAGAAGTGACAGGAAGACGAGGAAGAAGACATGGGAAGCTACTGGATGACTTTAAGGAAATGAGAGGATACTTTCATTTGAAGGAGGAAGCTCTAGATCGCACTATGTGGAGAGCTCGCTTTGGATGAGGCTTTGGACCTGTCGTAAGACAAACTACTAAATGAATGAATGAATACACAAGAAATCCTGAAAAAGAAAATCAAGGAGTATTTTACATTCATGCGTTTCAGTATGCTGAAAATGTTTCAACAGAAAAATAACCAAAGAATGTGAGGTTATGCAATAAAATGTTCTCGGGCAGACAACTGCGTCAAGACGTTTCTGGAACTAACTCTGTCCCAATATTCAGGGTGTGCTGATGGCTTGGTAGCACCAAATCCGATGACTACGTGTCCAGTATGACATTATACTTTGCCCTTCAGACTAACAAGTTTAGATTTCGTACTTGTTCCGTAACGTGTTTTGAATTTGACATAACTTAACCAAACTGAGCGCTACGTACAATGTCTATTGCCACACAGCTTTAATTTAAAAACTATCACAAGGATGAACAAATCCCAGGCTCCAGGTCACCGTTGCAACTAAATTTTGAATGATGGCGCGTAAAATCTGTGGACCCTCCGTATGGAAATTGTTTCGAGTCACTTTTCTGGCGTCTAGAAATTGTACATGGCTAACAGATTTTTGAAAAATTAATTCACCCTGCAATATCAAATTTCACGTCTTAAATACTCACACAATCTTTTCGCGGTGCTTTCCTTAAAGACGCAATGGTTCGAGCCCAGAAAGTCACATTTCCCCAGATTCTTATCGTATTTACTCCTCTATTCATTGTGCTACAAACTGGCCACCTACATAAGTTAAACCTTTTCAAATGGGAATTCTGAGCAATAGAATCTGAAAGTGTTCATTAAATCGTAGAAAAACATGAAAATAATTCACTTACCTGTACAAAATTATTTTCAATACCGGCAGATACATGAAACATTAGATTTCTATTAAAAACCGCACTTCGATTTCGTGTTGAAGGCAGGCCTCTTTTTACACAACGGGAGTGACGAATGTCAACACAGGAAACTTAAGAAGGAGCCAATATGGATTCTAAAATCTACACGGTTGTACACTGAAGCTTTTGAGAGAGACTGAAAATGTATAGATAATAAGGCAGTCAAATGTTTGTGATAATGGATGTTAATATTCATTTATGATAAAAATATAGTACTGAGCGAAGGGAGGAATATAGGCTGAGAGTGTTCGAGAATAGTGTGATGAAGACATTTGAACCTATGAGGGATGAGGTGAGAGGGGGGTAGAGAAGACTAAATAACTGGAAGTATTACGATTGTACTCCTCATCAAAAAACATTCGGGTGATCAAATCAAGAGGAATTACACAGGCGAGGTATGAGGCAAGTATGGGGGACAGGAAAGTTCCATACAGGGTTTTGGTTGGGAAATCTGGTATAAAGAGACCAAAGACCTAGGCCTAAATGGGGGAATAATATTAAAATAGATCACTATGTCGGATGCGGCGGCATAGAACCGATTGCTGTGGCTCAGGATAGGGACAGGTGGTAGGGAGCTTATAAATGCGAAAATGAACTTCCGGGATCCATAAAATGCGAGGAAATTCTTGACTAGCTAAGGACCTGTTAGCTTCTCAGGAAGGACTCTGCTCCAGGAATTTAGTGAATGTAATACTGAGAGATTAACGTGAATCGTCGTGTGCGAAAATAATGCCATGCAAGTATAAATTAAAGAAACGGAGCTTTGTATATTATATTATTCTCGTAACTAAAGAATTTTGACTATGCGATTGTGTAAATCCACTTTAGGGTTTCGTGCAATTCTTTGAGAATATTGACTGTGAGAGTCAAAAAAAATTTCTGGGACAATGTGACGAAGAATGAGATACTGAATTCTCGAAGTCAGCTAACCTCTATCCCGTGTAACTTTCTCTGTATCTACCATTTCCATTATTTCGTTTGTCTCCTGGTAGAAGGACCCAGGACCATCACGGTTCTTTTGGTGCCCATGGGATGACTTTTCTGAGACATAGAATAGAAATACCAGTTGTAAATTTCAAGAAAGGCAAATTTGTTTAATTTAACTTAAAAAATCTTATTCGTTATTTATTCTGTATGATAGAAATGAATCAATGAAAACTTATAGAAGAAATATTTGAGGTGCTAGCGAGATATTTTCCATTTGTGATAAAGATTATTAGAAAACTATTTTATTGCTTCTTTAGGGATTGTTTGTAATACTCAATGTGACACGTTAGTTTGTTTAATTTATAAAATACATATTATCAGAAATTTAAATTCAAGTGCTCATTGTGTTTTGTTGAAAGCTTTTCTAATTATGATCTGGGGATCTTTGCTTTACACGATAATGCGGAGGATAGAAATAGAAAAATACTTCAGTTCATAGATGCCTTTGTGACTACAGGCATTACTGAAGATAATGTTAAGTTCAATAACCAAAAGCACACAAAATACACTGAATCTGCAACTCTTTATACTGTAAAATGTAGAAAGAGCCTAATTTTCACGAAACATACCTTGATCTATTGAGAAACTTGATTGTGTCGTCACTGTTACAGAATGTGGAAATGTTGAAGGAGAAGGTATCCCTGCAAAATCAGAATTAAATTTGTTAGATCACTGGCATATCTAGGGACACCTGCAAGAGCTCCAGTGTCGTTTTACAATGCTACATTATTTTCTATGCTTCTCTTAAACATGTAACTGAAATGAAATACCAGACGTTCGTATAAACACAGATGATACAGGATCGAAGTTTTAGACGTCAATCCACAGAATTTTAAACATACAAACAGCAAATAAAATGGCATTTTGTTCCTACAGACATAAATTTTCAGAATTACTGACAGACTCTGGGCCGGGTAGCTCAGTCGGTATAGCGACTGACTACGATCTGGAGGGTCCGGGATCGAATCCCGGTGGGGACGAGATTTTCCGCCCGTCCAGACCTGCCCTGGGGCCCACCCAGCCTCCTGTAAAATGGGTACCGGGTCTTTCAAGGGGGAAAGTGCGGCCGGGGCTTGCTGCTGACCACTAACCCCCGTCTAGTACCGCGGTCATGGAAGAGTATAGCTATAACTATGCCCACTTTCTGGGTCACACCGGGCCTATAATGGGATCACTTTACTTTTTTTACTGACAGATTGTTGAGTTAGAGAAATAACTAAAACACTTCACTGTGAAAGTTAAGCATGCGTTTTAAGTGGGAAATCTCTGTAATATGTGACATTCTTCTTACATTCTTTGTTCGGATTATCTCCACTTTAAATAATGTCAAATGAAGCAGGTATTCAGACATAATGTTCCTCACATTGCTTCTATCGACTATTGCTAACTAACTTCAAAATCAAAGGCACAGTAATGACACTGAAGTTTTGCAGGAACTGACTATATAATATACTTATTTACTTACTTATTTACTTACTTAACATGGATAAGTCAAAATTTTAACAAACGGTTCTTGAGACGCTGCCTATCACAAAATTCCTTATTGTCTATTTATCTTATCAACTATTCATAATCCATTTCCCATTCACTTCAACCTCCTTGATCTGATTAATCCCCATTACAAAATATTTGCTAAGGAATACAAATTGTAAAATTGGTTGTTTCATAAACCTTATTTTGTTTAATTTGTCTGAGTTCTGAATATTATTTTCGTAACTTTGCCTTCAAACATTGTGCAACTGTAATTTTCATGAAGGCGAGTCTCACACTCATATAGGACAGAGGGTAAAATCACAGGTTTGTGTGTTTTAAAATTCAAGTTCTTTGCGAACGGTGAGATAACTATTCTGGACTAAAGGGACAAGATTCCCAAATTTAATCCCCGTTTAACATTACGACTGCAGGATAATTTAAACACTTTCCCTCCAGAATATTTCACATGATTTCGTCTGTAGAAATAAAGAACACAACTGAATTTTGTTGTTTTGCTGACCGTGTATCTCAGTATAATCTTAGTGATTGACCAACTTAATGCACAAATTCTTGTTTTATAATTGAGTTTATTATATGCCTCTACATGTTTCGAGCACTATGTGCTCGAAACATGCATAGGCATGTTAAAGAATTTGTGCATTATGTTGGTAAATCACTAAGATTAAGAAAACACAACTGAATGTTACCATAACAGAGAATTTCGAAGTTCAAAATTTATTCAAGATGCTACTATCGACGATACACAAAAGGAGGCGTTGTTAAATAAACCAAGAAACAAATTACCACTGTACAAAGAGAGAATTTAAATACGTCTCATTAATTTACCTTCAGCCAATTACTCCCAAATTAACATTTAAATAACTAGCCTTGGATCACAGTTCCTTGGATTAATTTTCTAGAAACTGTTGGAGATAAAAACACATTTGTTTTCACTTCCCGTGCCGGCATTATTATTCCTGGAATGTACCCATACACGAAATTGGTTTTGTGATTTCTTTCTCTAGTGAGATAAAGCAGATGTAAATGAGAAGGCAGAATTCTTAATGTGTTCTAAAAACATTAAATCAAAAAAATGGGCTACTTTAGCTCCCCACAGAATTTCTTTATTAGTATTTCAGAATAAATAGATATTTTCGTGAAGCACCAGAAATTCCTCTCTTTCTCTCCCTCTCTCTTTCTCTCTTTGCGGTACAGATGGATCGCGACTGTCTGTGTCAGTGTAATTAACCCTTACCCTGCTAACGTGGAGAATAAGGTGAGGTCTTAATAATGCCAGCAAATGGCAGATGGGATTTAATTTGGCGTTTAATGGGGTTAAAGGGGTAAATTGGTTACTTCAGCTTTGACTTCAAGACCTGCAGTACATAAATTACTCAAAGAATCACACCTAACCCTAGAGTAGGGAACAATATAAGCCAATCCAGTTCCTGAATATACATAATATTTCTCCCCCATCGACAAGGGGGGCGAGCAAAGTTTCGTCCTCGATATGTGGCGAAAGAGTCAGTCAATCCTTGCGTGCACTTCTATCTCTCCGTCCGTCTGTCTGACTGTCTGCCTGTCGACATGGGACAACTCTGAGCCCATTGCACGAATTTTAATAAATATTACGTTTAATGGTTTTTTCGAGAATCCATCAAGAATATTCACGTTTGAATAAAATCTGTCAAGAATCAAGAGGACAGGGCGCCCTGTAGGAATACTTAAATATATTTATTATAAAATATCGCTTAATTCGTCTTAGAATAAAAAATTTTCATACCAGAGTTGTAGAGAAAATCAAAACACACATATTATGACCATCACTTTTTTTCCCCAGAATGTTGGCTTTTATGAGATAACGTGGAGGTGTAAGGTACAGCCAGACAGGCCACAGGTGACAATATAATACGGCACATACAAGATGCGATATGCTTGCAGGATAACTAAGGCAGGAACACGCACACACTCATAATAATTAACATTTAGCCCTGGAAGGAGTTGTTTGCAATAGCTTACAAATATATACTCACGATATAGCTTGATGCTACCATCCGTATCGCCGAGAGAATTCTTGGATACGCATTTGTAGGAGCCGAAATCTGAGGGGCCAACTGCGCGAATTGTCAGCTTCATAAGAACCTTATAAGCGTTGTCCAGCAAGACTGGTTCGTATTTATCACCTGGTGAATCATAATTAACCATGAAAACTAACACATATGAAAACATATTTTGCTTATGACACAAGCAAAGATTCATTCGTTTACATGACCGAAAATATAGGCAGTTTCAGAAGTGAATAGTTACGTATCATATTTATGAATTTACTATCTATCTACCTATCCGTCCATCCATCCATCCATTCATCCATCCATCCATCTATCCATCCATCCATCTATCCATCCATCTATCCATCCATCCATCCATCATCTATCTATCTATCTATCTATTTATATATATATATATATATATATATCTGTCTATCTATCTATCTATCTATCTGTCTATCTATATATCTATCCATCTATCTGTCTATCCATCTATCTGTCTACCCATCTATCTATCCATCCATCTATCTTTCTATCAATCTATCTATCTATCCATCTATCTATCTATCGATCTGTCTATATATATATCCATACAATAAGAACCAACAGGAAGCACTATTTACTTTCCATTTATTTCAATTATTAACCTCTAAATGTTTCGAACAGGCTTGCTGCTCATCATTAGGAGGTACCACTCTGTATATACAACAATTGGTATGTCAAGCGTTTATGTTAACTGGCTGTTGGCAGTATATATATATATATAGTAAATTCGTAATATTTTGAATTCCTATGTTTCTGTGTTTAGGAGTAGACGAGATCTGGCTGTAAACAATTCTCAAATACATTTTCATTATCCTAGAATGGGATTTCTGAGAATTCCTTCAAATAAACCATGATTAAATTCCACGCCTGTGACATCGTACTTGAAATAACAAGTTTCCAGGTAAACAATTCAAGTCACATTGAAGAACAGTGGAGTTGAGTAATATTCTTCGTGGTTTCAATTAGTCATTTCAGGAGATTGCTAGAGGCTTTACATCTCAAGCAGGACTCTGCGACTTTCTCCCTAAGCCTTCCGAATTTATAATTCAAGACAATTCACCATTCTACGGTCGCTGAAACACAGTCGCAATGAAAGAACCAGCCAAGCTTGTATAGCTAGGGACTTAAGCAACAACATAGTTTAGTTGCAAATGGCGATAACACCAACTGCTTCAAGTAAAAGAAATTTGGTACTGGTATGTTGTAAACATGAATTTAATACATTCACAGTGCGGCCCAAAGGTTTTAGAACTGATTTTTTAAAAAATCGAAGACACAAGAGAAAGACACATACCGTTTTTAATTCAAAATAAGCTCCATTGGCATATATACAGGCTTTTGTGGGGTAACACAGTTTCTGAAAAGCTGCCAAAAATTCCTCTCTTTGGACCTTCTTTATTTCATCAGATACAGCTTCTTGGATCTCAGCAACAACCGCAAAGAGGAGTCCTTTTAACTTCACTTTCGACTTGGGGAACAGAAAATAGTCTGGCAGAGATAAATCTTGAGAGTACGGGGTGATAAAAGGTTGTAACTTTTTGGGTCAAAAATTCACAAACGCAGCTTTGTAGACGGGCGCATTATCGTGCAACAAAAAAAAAATCTCGACAGCAGAACGCAGCTGGATTAACCCATTGAATGCACTTCAGGAGGCGATCCATTACTGCTTTATAAAATTCTGCATTTACTGTTTTTCCCTCCGGTACGAATTCTTTGTGCACTGCGCTTTGAGAGTCGAAAAAAAATATCAATATGGTCTTGATGTGGGACCTTAGGAATGTCAGTGTCTTCGGCCGAGGGGATGTTTCACCAACCCATTCCGAACTCTGTCGCTTTGTTTCGGGGTCATAGGCAAAACACCAGGTCTCATCTCTCATAATAATTTTGTTAAAAATTTTGTCTGCATCGGCCATCGCGATAATGTCTTGGCAAGATGTGACTCGATCTTCCCTTTGCTCAGGTGTCAAGGAGTGTGGAGCAAAACGTGGACACAACTTTCTCTTTCCCAAATCCTCTTTCAGAATCCGAAGAACTACAGTCTTGGGGATGTTCAGAGATTCTGCTATCATTCTTGATGCATTTTTGACCACATCAGCAACAGCAGAAATGTTTACTTCAGTTCGAGTCGATTTTGGACGGCCACCTCTCTCGTCATCTTCTACCAGCTCCCTTCCGTCTCGAAATCAAGAATACCACCTACAAACGTTTGATCAGTTCACAACCTCATTCCCATAAGCCTTTTGCACGAATACTTGTGTTTCTGTCTCATATAGACCGGCTTTGAAACAAAATTTTATGGCAACTCTCTGTTCACTTCCGCCATCCATGAGGTATAAAGAAGAATGACTTTACAAGACAAGTTATAACTCGCACATTTTCGAAAATAAACAAACGAAACTCTGTGTGTGAACGGTTGTTGGTTGTTAGTACTAAGTTAGTGGGTTGTCCAATATATCGCTCCAGTTGTTATTAAAAATAATCAGCCCTACATCTTATGGATCGCACTAACCATTTATACGCATAACATGATGTTTAATTCTCAGCCGAAGCTTAAATTTTATACCTTAATACAAAGAGCACCACGCGATCAATACATATTAAGGAAAGACACTGATTTGAAAAAGGCAAAATTTATCTTTGGTGAGATATTTTATACATTTTCCATTTGAAAACAATCTCTCAGAAATACTCTATGAATACATTAGTTTTTTGTAATTCACTGTTTAGAAAGTGGGCCCAGACAACAAATAGGCCTAAGCTGATACCTAAAGAACTGAGTCGAATTCATTACAACAAATCTGAAAGATAAACTTCAACAATCGGAGACTACAAAGACTACAAGAACCAGAGACGAGAAATTAAAGAGTATAACAATAGGGAACTACCAATGTATTACACTAATTACCAACAAGAGCAATAATAATAATGAATATAAAAGTACAAAGGGCTCTTTAATTGCGTTCAAAAGGCAGATTCTTATACGAAACAGATTTGTAACTGTAAATCTAAATAGGAAATACAAGACCTGCTTACAGAAACAATAATATGAATGCAGCGAATTACTAAGAAATTTACGCAATTCTTAAAATTAATGCTAGGCAACTTCATGCATGATAAGGCACAAATGCGTCAACCCTTAGCAAGTACACAGGCTGTTAGTAACCGTAACGTAGAGAAATGATTTTATCGATATAATCGAAAATTATTCTATTAACAATTTCATGTCTGAATGCAAAACCGACTGGAGATAGACTCGTACGTAATTAGACATTCAGAAGAACGTGCATCGTGATAAATTCTTATAATAAAAACAACTAGACGCACTAATTTCTCAAATTTATTTTTGGAATAAAACTCTACATGTTTCGGACAGT